>Ga0209337_1000074_pt1 | contig 81685 bp, 97 predicted proteins | sample LinPmetageLP53_FD_184044 | JGI IMG/M metagenome (GOLD analysis project Ga0209337, IMG submission 184044) | Marine viral communities from the Pacific Ocean - LP-53 (SPAdes) (version 2) | ecosystem: Environmental > Aquatic > Marine > Oceanic | place: Pacific Ocean | collected 2010-02-08
GTATAGTTTTTTGATTTGAATGTGCTATTGATATGAGATCTGATAGCTCATCTTTAAACTTATGTAGAGCTTTCCCAGAAAGTTCTATCCAACTTCCTTTTGCAATTTCACCACTTGCCTCTAATATTTTCTTTAATTTTATCGCCATGGTAACATCGTCATTCCAATTTTATTTAATATGAATTCCATTATAATTACAAATGATATTCCACCTACTAATTGCCAAACCCAAAACTTCCATCCCGTCAATCCTTCTTGCCATTTACGGAATCTACTTTTCTTCACCCACTCATACAATCCTAATTTAGAGTTGATCCTATCTGCCCACCAACTCATATCAACTACATTTCCTAATATTTTATAGAATTTTAACATTATTCCCATTTCCTATTATATTTGTTTCTCTGGTCAACCATTACATATTCAACTGTATCGTGTTCACCGCAATGAGGACATCTTAATTTTTCTATATGTTCTGCTTCATTTATCTTCCATTCACCTCCACACTTCTTATTACTACATTTATAAATATACGTGTGTCGTATGAATACTTTATGTCCCATCTAATTATCCTGCTACAAACGATGAAGAACCAAATTCAAGGTCTAATGCATCTTCTATATCTACAGGGTCTGAAAAATCAAATTGATTCTTGAAGAAATCATTCCAATATTCCTTACTTGCTTCTTTCTTTTCTAAGTCTTCCCCTCCCTCTTCTTCTGATTTCATATCCCATTCTTTTTCTATAGGTATCTCATTATAATTTCCATCTTCATCTTTAATTTTTTCACCATCTTCACCCAACTCATATGATATTATTTGTACATTACCAGTCTTTGGATCTATTCTAGTTGCTTCAATTCCTACCTTTTTTCCATCGATGTATCGGGTTAACTCTTCCTCACCATCTCCAGCTGGATCTATTGATGCATCATAACGATCCTTTACATCTTTCTGATGCTGCACATTTATCATTTCTTTGGTAGTCATCCCAGTTGCTTCAAACGCTTTCTCCTTCTCTTGCTTTACAGCTTCCAGTTTCTGGTCTCGTTCTGCACTCGGAGCTTCTTTCTCTATCGCAGATTGTTTAGCTGTGTAGCTGTCCATGATATCTGTCGTAGCTTTGACTTTAGCAGCTCTTGCTGAGAATCGTTCATTGGCTGCTAATTGGACTGCTTGTTTAGCTTTTGCATTCTCTGGGTCTCTTGCTAGCAATGAATTGGCTTTATCCATATTCTTATCTGCAGTTTCGAGAGCAGCTGATGATTTGGCAAATTGTTGCTTCTCTTGACTTTCAGGTTTAACAGTCGTCTTATCCGGTTTTGGTTGTTTAACATCTGGCTTTTGATCCGGAGTGTCTTTCGACGTTAGTTTTTTATCTTGTTTTGGTTTAGTCTTTAAGTCTTCAGGGCTTTTTGGAACCTTCCCACCTTGTTTTTTTCTTGATTGTTTTGAAAAGAAATCTTCTGCTGCTTTTTGAAATTTCAGTTTTGCTAGTTTATAAGCTCTTGGATCCTTATCTTTATACCTTGGACTCAATGCAGATGTAACTTTTATTTCTTTTCCTTGTTTTGACTTTACAGTCTGACCTTCCAATTCTTTAGTAATTGCTGCAGCTACTTCAGGATTCATTCCTTTTTTACCATCTCCACCATCATCTCCTGCAGGTTCAGCCTCCATGAGTTCGCGGATCAGTTTTCTACGTACTTCCATTCTAAATCTATTTACAACTTCTTCCATTTCAGTCTCATCATCGTATTGTTGTCCGCTAGTTTGTGGAATTCCTCCAACGTCTGTAAATGCATTTTCTATTCCTTTTTTCAATTTACTTAAACCTCGCCCTGCCATTCCAATTTTATCACTAGCTCGGCTTAGATTGTTCTGCATCTTTTTCTCAGCATTCTTAGCTACATTCTTTTCTAAGTCCGCTTTATCCTTTTTGTACTTTGCTAACCGATCTCTTATGTCTGAGCCTTTATTCATCGCAGTAGAACCTTTCTTTTGTTTAGCTCTTGATATTCTTTTTCCCACATTCTGAGCTTTTTTAGCTGCAGCTTTACCTGCTTTCTTTGCTCCTTTTGCTGCAGCTTTACCTGCTTTTGATGCTGCTTTTCCAGCTGCTCTTGCTCCTTGTGCTGCAGCTCTTCCTACCGTTGCACCAACTCTAGCTATCGCACCTACTACTGCAGGTAAAATCTCATCGATTTGATCAGCTTCATTTATTTCATTCAGCCATTTATTTTCTGTTTGCAAATTTTTCAAGTCCAGCTATCCCAAAACACCCTAATACTACCATTACGAAGGAATTATATATTGCTTCGTTTATTACCAAATCATTACCAGTCCATCCTGTTATGATGTCTGCTAACATTACTACTACCATTACTACAAATGCCAAAAAGCCTATAATAGACTTTTCGTTATATTTGTTATCATCTTTAAATATTTCTTTCCAGCTCATTTTTATTCTCTTTAAAATAGCTCCATAATTATTTCATCTATTTTATCTTGTACATCCGTTTGTTTGGCTTCCATTTTCATCATAATATTTGCTTGGAATCTTCCAACTTCCTCATCTCCATTGAATATCAATATTGTAGGAATAACTACTATACCGTACTTACCCGCTGCTTTAGTATCCGTACCTATGTCTATGAATGATGTTTCACATTCTCCAAGTTCAGTAACCCAAGCTACTTTGTTTGCTTCATTGAATCCTGCATTAAACTGTACAACACATAATCCATCATCTCCACAAGGGGATTGGCCATTTGCTGAAGCTGATATTAACATAAAAAATAGTATTAACAAATACCCTCCAAATAATTTTAACGTTGTATAATCTTTTTTCATAACTACTGATTTCTTCTTTTATCTATTTTACCACCTTTGATATATCTGATACTATCATATGTGCCATCATCATAATCTAATCGTTCTAATATGTGAACTATATCTTCTTTAATCTCAGTTATATCATTTTGGGTATTCTGTATTATAGTGTACATACTATCTTGATAAAGGATATCTTCGGCTGTTGGTATCCATACTTCTACTTCGTTGTTAAGCTTTTCTTCAAGAACTACTACTTCCTCAGTCCAAACACTTGCTAATACCAAAGTACTAAATAATACTCCAGATATAAGTAATATACATACTCTATTAGATACACATATATTTGTATTCCATAGTTTCATTGAACTACCTCAATCTATCTATCTTATCGTTTAACTTCTCAAGTTGTTCTTTAATTTCTTTAACATCTTCTTGAGTTGTCATAATTGTTTGACGTACCAATTGATCTTTCATATCAAATTCCATTCTAGTAATTACAGGTGCTGGTGGTTCTGGGAGTAATTTTGCCTCAGCTATATCTGCTTGTAGTACAAACCACATACTAATTACTGCTGCTAATCCCGCTGCTATTGCTCCAAGTGTTTTAATACTAATCTTAAAAGATGTGTCTTCGTTTAGTTCTTTTGTCATGTTGTTAATCCCAAAATACCATTTTTCCAATTATACCAAGTACTGCAATCCACAGTGACCACAATACTTTATCAGTTCTTTTTCTAAATGTTGTGTTCCTATTTATTCTCGCTATCGCTCCATCATCTGGGCTTAGCAATTGTTTCTTTATCATTGTTAAATCTTCCTGCATCCTAACTTGTCCATCTTTAAGATATGCTACCTCTTGGTTTACAAGTTTGAGTTCGCTGTGTAAATTCTCATTTGTCAATCTAGCCATCTTAAAATACCCTATAATTTACGCCAGCACTAAATCCATGCCATTCTCTATTCCAGTACTTGTTATAAGTACCTTCTATAAATATACCTAAATTTTTGTTAACCCAATGTCCATACACTAAACCTGCTGAATAATCCATCCACTGTCCACCATTATAATTGTAATAACTAAATTCATTATCACTATCACTATAATGTAATGGCATTAAATTACCCCAAGCGTGTAGCCAGCTTTTCTTTTCATATTTGTAATAATCAAATCCTATTACCCAAGAGTGTTGCAGTGTATTTTCTAACTCATTTCTTTTCTTTTCAGTATAATCTGCTAACATAGTTGGTACAACAACTGCTTCCCAAACTTCAGGGCTTGTTGCAACTGAATTACCAGATGGATCAAAATATTCTGCTCCACCCTGTCCATCAAATTTAACCGTATATCCTTCTTCTAGAGCTAAGAATGTGTAGTGTAAATTATTATTAGACAACAACCATTCTGCTAACGGATCATAGCCATAAGGTTCAGCCAATCTTTGAGCTGCTCCAAAATTAAATGTTAAATTATTTAGTTTTGGATGTCTATATGTTAACCTTTCAGAAGCTTCGAAGTATTTAATGTCTGCAAAGCCATCTTCTAAGTATTCTACCTTTACAATATAATGTTTCCAACAAAAGTTTTTACTACAACCATCACTACCAACATATCTAATAAAATGATGTTGATCTAAATAAGTTTCACCTTGCTGTCTTTTATATTCACCTTGAAATAAAAACTCTACCTTATTATTCCATCTACCTAAAGTTGCTGCATCAGTAAATGAATTTTCTGTACCGTTCTTGAACCTCTCTTTATCTTCATATCCAAACTTCTTGATCTTTCTTACACCAAATAATATTGAATAATCATAAGGAGTTTCTATAACAGATGTTTGTAAACCGTTAGTTACGGAGAAAGCGTCTTCATCTGATAGAGACGTACCACCGTTAACTGCTCCGTAGATAGTACCAAACTTGAATAGATCTTTAATCTTTATTTGCGATACTGTGTGTTTGGAGTCTTGAGCAGTCGTTGCAAAACTTATTACGAATGCTATTATAAATGCTAATATCTTTTTCATTGTTTAATCACCCTCGTTGTAAATTGTTTATCGTTATAGATAAGTATTAAGTTGTATACTCCATTCGGCCATCCAGCTAGACTGATTCGTTTAGAATTCTCAGAAAGTATCTTTCTTCCATTGATATCATATATCTCTACTTCTATATCTAATCTTGTTTCTATGTTTATCACATCTCCTGTTGGATTTGGGTAAACAACTATTCCCATAGAGCTTATATCTTCTATTGCTGTAGGCCAACCTAATTGACAGTAGTCATACATTTGTACACATGATGCGTCCCAATCTGTATCACAACAATAATCATCTACTGAAATTACCCAAGCATAGCAACCATCATTTAACCAATAAGGATTTCCAGGACCTCCATAACAGCCTGCATTATATAAGCATGATGCTGAATCTGATACATTTGCAGTTGGGTCATAATTATATGCTCCTACATCTGTACATCCTGATATTATTACTATACACGAATTATCATCATAGCAAGCATTTGGATCATAATTCAATGCTGATGCATCTGTACATCCTGATATGTAACAACATGTATTATTTGAAGTATTTGCTAATGGATCAAAGTTAAATGCTGATACATCATTACATCCATATATGAAAGGGATACAATTTCCATTATCTACATTTGCTAATGCATTATAATTAAACATTGTAGAATCCATACAACCGTAGATTGGTAACACACAACTATTATCATCCGTATTTGCTGATGCATTATAATTTAACGCATTAGGATTAGTACAACCATAAACAAACATCTCACAAGTATTATTATCTGTATTGGCTAATGGATTGTAGTTGAACATCGTTGAATCAGTACAACCGTAGATTGGATTGATACAACTTCCATCATCTGTATTGGCTAGTGGATCATAATTTAATGCAATAGGATTAGTACAACCTAACACTATTCCTTGACAAGTATTATTATCTGTATTGGCTAATGGATCATAATTGAATTGAGTTGAATCAGTACATCCATATATAAATGGAATACAAGAACCTGGTATTTCTGTATTTGCTAATACATTGAAATTAAATTGTGTATTGTCCATACAACCATAAACAACATCAATACATGAGCCATCATCTGTATTTGCTAGTTGGTTATAATTAAACTTTGTAGGATCTGTACAACCATATACAAATGGAATACACGAACCATCATCTGTATTTGCCGTTAAACTATAATTGTACATAGTAGAATCAGTACAACCATTTATTATTCCTATACATGAATTATCATCATCAGTAGCCGTTGGATCGAAATTAATTGATAGTGGATTAGTACAACCTGCTATTTCTAGTTCATCACATATACCATCACCGTCTATATCACTTAAACAATAACTTAAACAATCATAATACTGAGCTGGATAAGTACATCCTCCGTTATCAACATTTGCAATTACATCATAGTTACATGCTGCTAAATCTGTACATCCTAACCACACACAACTTCCATCATCTGTATTGGCTAATGTGTTATAATTATATGCTGCTGTATCCATACAACCGTTAACAATTGCAATACATGTATTATCATCTACCGTTGCTAACGAATCATAATTAAATGCAAATTCATTAGTACATCCATATACAATTGGAATACATGATAGATCGTCTACATTAGCATTAGGATCATAATTTGCTGCTAATGAATCCATACACCCTGGTACTGTTGGTATGCAATATGTTCCACAGAATGGTATTGCTGTATACTTTGTATAGAATGGAGAACTGAATCCTTGAAGTGCTCCTTGTCCATTATTTGCAAATGGATTCTGTCCTTCATACATTAGTTCAACACCGTTAGCATTTGTTAACTTAAATGAATTGTGCCAAGTCTGAAATTGTACTTCTTGTGGTGGTTGTTGTGGTCCACCTACTTCAAAATAGAATACCTCTACTGGCACACCTGGGTCTAATATTATATTCCATGTATTTTGATAATTTCCTGGTCCCATTGTATATGTACCTAAGTTTATACCATTTTGATATACACCTATATATGAATTACCCCAACCATCACCTCCTGCATCACCAATCCATAATTCATAATTACAATCTGGAATCAAGTCCATTATTGTAGCATTAGGATCATAATTAAATGCTCCTGGATTAGTACAACCATATATATGTAAATTAGCACATGACCCATCATCATTATTAGCTAATGGATTAAATTCTTGATAATCATCATCTGTACATCCATTAATCGTTGATACCGTAGCACATGGCGTTCCGAATAAGTTTGCTGCGGTTAAAGTATCTCCAAAGCCTGGATTGTCCATATACCAAATAGTATCTCCTAAACAATTATATATTACTATCATTCCATCTAATGTTCCACCTGATGTTGAACCTGCTAAACCATCACCATAGACATCAGTAACTTCTAATTCAAAGCCTGCATTTTGGTCCACACAGAAATTATATGTATATGTTTGTCCTATATCATTAAAGTCATAGTCACCTGCTGCAGCTGAACCAACAACTCCTAAGCTATTCATTGTCCAACCAGTTTCACTTGGCCAGTTATCAAATGTAATTTCCATTGTTATTTGATATTGTGTAGTTGTATCACATGTCGTTCCTGCACAAGATCCATCATCTTCAGTAGCCCATGGATTGTAAGTTGGTTGAAGTGGATCTGTACATCCTAATATACATGGAGTAGGAGTATAAGCAATAGTATCGGACATAGTACCATCTGCAAACTCTACTAGTAAATAATGTTCTACTGACCAATTAGGTGGCATTTGTCCATTACCCGCACCTACTTGAAACTCTGTTGTATTTGGAGCAACTCCATATTGATATGGTCCAACACCATCTTCATTTGTATACCATACCTTGACAGTTTCACATGATGGATTGTTTTGGTCCATAGTCCATTCAAATATAATTAAAGCCACATTGTTTGGTAAACAATCTTGATATGCATTAGACGACAAAATCCCACCACAGGCAGGATAAGTACAACTACCATCATTGATAGTAGCTAGGGAGTCAAAGTTTAATGCATTTGTATCTATACATCCTGGCACATCTGGTGCAGGAGGTGCACATGGTAATATATTAACTAATGTATCTAAGGTAAAAAACTGCATTGTTAATGGATCATAGTTTATGATAGGTCCTTGACAATCGTTTTGCATTTTAAACCATGCTGGGTTCTGTGACAACCAACCATCACCATAACTATCATTTAAGGTTACTATATAATTGCCTGAATTTACACCAATTATTGTATCTAAATATTGATATGGTGTTGTAGGTTGGTGAAATATTACAGTATCACCTAGTACAGTATCTTCCACCATAAAGAAATTAGCTTCTGATGGTGCATAAAAATCATACTGTACTTTAAAATTTACCCAACTATCTGTGTTTCCATATTGTGCTAATAACATTGTTGGCAATAAAGCCAATACTAATAGTAACTTTCTCATAAAACTTTCTCCTTTATTTGCAACAAGTATTGCTAGGTTTGCAGCTTCGTACTTGATAAGCCCATGCTGCAGCTGATAATAGTAAGCCTAAACCTAACCATCCATCGCCAAATGTACATCCAGCTCCTACTGCTAAAACATATCCACCATAGCATTTAATATAGCATAATATTGCATCATATATTGTTTTGTTTTCTTTGTATTCTGCTACTAATTTTTCGTCTAATTCTGTGCTGTCTAATACCTTCTTTACAACCTTTTTTACCGTCTTCTTAGCCATTTTATTTACTCCTATTGTTTTGTCTCATGGACCATTTAATATGATTATCACCTTCTACTACTGTATGCAATACAACTTCAGTGGTTTGTGGTGGATTTCTATATAATACTACATCTCGTTCTTTAAGTGTTTCACTCACTCTACTGCATATTGATTCTTCTAATTCTGGATCATATCCCTGTCCTAATATCTTCTTTGGAACTCTTGATAATATACCTTGGACAACACTACCAATACTCCATTCATCTGTATCACCCATCTTGGTTCCCGACTTGATAGTTTTCCATCCAGTATCAGGTGATTTGCTCACTATTCCGCTCCAAACATTCTACCCATCAATTCAGGATATCCTTTTACAGTTCGCATAGTTTGTATCATCTTCTTTACTGTAGATTTGTCTGCACCTTTAGCTGATTTTGCCTCGTGTTCAAGATGAGTTAGTAAAACTTTACAATTTCTTTCCCATTCCTTTTGAAATCCTTTATCCATCGGAGCTTCGTTAAGTTTCTTGTCCCACTGCGCTTTCCAGTCTGCTTCATTTGCAAATGGAGGATGTGATACATCATCATAAACTTTTCCTACTTCAACTTGTTCTTTAATTTGTTTACCACCAATTCTTTTATACTGTTCTTTTAAATTCATCTTAATTCTCTATATCTTTTGATTCTATTAGAGTATATGTGAAATTATTGTTCCACGTTTCTCTAGCCGTTTGACATATTTCTAAGAATGTATGCCAATCATCATTACTTGCTATTACTTGACAGCCCGCTGACCATCTATCTACGTATGTTGATTTTTTACCTGCCTTTGAAGTTGCTCTATGTATATTAATTCCAAATATACCAGTTTGAGTTGTCGATTCATCAAAATCATATACACCATCTTTATTACGATCTCTGTAAACTGTTACATCTTTCTGTTGTCCTAATGCTAAATATTTACCTTGATGTAATCTAAGTTTATGTGAACCTCTGTATTGACCTGGCTTAAGGATTGCAACACCTTTTTCACTTAGTAAGTTTTCAACATGATCGTCTCCAGGATCTGTTGTACAGTCAAAGCAGTGAAATTGCCATTCACCATCTTCTTTATATGTAATTGTGATTTTGTCATCGAATCTGTTTGTAACCTTGTTGTTAGTTTCGGAATTTCTGATTCCTACAATGTTAACGTTATAGTCACCAGATTCAAACCATCTGTAGCCTTTAGCTTCAACTGCAGTTTGGATTTGATCTCTAGTATAAGACATAGTTTTCTCCTCTTGTATTTAGTATGAGTACGTATATAAATATACTGAGACCCGAGAAAACAATCAGTTAATCCAGCTTAACGTCTTTGCGTTCTACCCAAAATAACCGCCCAACATCATCAGTTACTCTGATTCTTTTTTTATCTGAATCTGACTCATTGTATTTGACCCGAGTGCCCTTCACTAAAGCTCCATTAGCTGTGTGATATGTCTTTGTAACATTAGCTTTTTTCACGCTTCCTGACATTTTCTTTCCTCTTTTTCGATGGAACTTCTTCGTCATCATACTTTCGTTTTCTACGACGAATCTTTTCTTTATGAGGCTTATTCTGTCCCCAATCTAATTCTTCTAAATCTTTACGATTTAGCTTGACTTTCTTCACTGAGTCTTTCATGTACATTTTCGCATAATTGCAGTCTGTCTGGATTCGTTCCAATCTCCTGCAATCTTTTAATTTCTAATTCTAATTCTTTAATATCTGTTGGAATCCAGTCTTTCACATCTCTGTTACGATTAATGTCCCAATATCTGTCGTTATGATTTGTCATATCTTATCTTTAATTTTTTTATTCTATCTAGGAATTCTGTAATGGTTAGCGTTTCATTCTTATCTGTTTTTATTTTTACCGCTTCTAATAATTCCGGTTTTGTATCTATCATTCCCATAAGAGATCTCAATCCTTGTCCACTCCAAAATACTCCAAAGCCGTTATCTTCTCCAAGTAAGTTTGTTTCGAGCCATGCATCACGCTCTGTATCTCCTGGCATCATTAGATAGTATTGCTTCATATTATTCTGATTTCCAAAACGAGTATATACCTTTATCCAATTCATACTCATTCCAAAACATCCTTTCCCGCTTCGGTTGTTTTTTTGCCCACTCCCACATGTCAGTAAGACCTTGCTTCAAATCAATCTTTTCTGTGTAGTCTAGCAGGAATTGGGACTTCTCATATGTTGGATATGCATATTTAACCTCATGTCGACCTTCTAAGTGAACTTTATTCCCTCCACCCATTACTTCAATCAATATATCTGCCGCTTGATTAATACTACATTCTTTTATACCACCTAAATTAATGACTTGCTTTGATGCTCTTTCATCAGTTGCAGCTTTCCACAATGGTTCTAAACAATTATCAATATAGCTAAATGCTCGCTGTTGTTCACCATCTCCAAATATAGTAATATCTTGGTCATTCAAATATTGATACATCCATATACCTAATACATTTCTATATTTATCCCAGATATTTTGCTTGAGACCATATACGTTATGTGGTCTGATAATACACCAATCCAGATTATGTTGTTGTCCTGCTATATGAATATCTAGCTCACATCCTAATTTTGCTACTCCATATGGATCAATTGGTTGTAGTGGTGAATCTTCAGAAAATGGTGGTGTTCCGTGACCATATACAGCTAAAGATGATGTGAATACTAATCTAGTAACATCATATTTAATACAATTGTTAATAATTTCAGCTGTTGATATTAAATTATTCTGATAGTTGTATTTTCTAATGAATGGGCTCAATCCTTCTGCTGCATATGCTGCAAAATGATATACAAATTCTGGTTTATGTTTTTTAAATACCTTATCCAGCCCGTCATTAATATCTTGCTTATAGAATTTTACCTTTTTATTAACGTTTTCTTTAAATCCGCCAGATAAATCATCTACCCCAATTACTTTATAGTCTGTACTTTCTATGATCCAATCTGCCAATCTGGATCCGAGTAATCCTGCTACTCCGGTTATTAAAACTGTTTTACTCATAATTAATTCCCTTAAATTTATTTATTTGTGGTTTATGTGAATTGTTAGGATGTCGAATTGGATCGATACCCCATTTATACTTAAATATATTTGCTGCTGACTGTTCGCTAGCTTTGAATCGCTCACCTTCTTTTCCATTCTTAGTTGCTACTGAGCCGAAGTGATAAAAATTTAATTTTCTAGATCTTTTGAATGTTTTTCCAGCTAGCTCTAATTTCAAAAAGAAGTCCCAATCACATATAAATGGTGACCCATAGATAGTATCAAATCCCCCTACCATCATATAGTCAGTCTTTGACATGTAAAATGGAAATATTTCTCCATCATCTGTCAATTTATTTGTTCTATAGGTTTGTTCGTCTGTAGTGAACTTATCTAGATCAAAATCTTCTACTCCTCCAAAATCAGCTGTTTCAAAATTAAATATGCTAGGAGCTCGTTCAATCTGGTTTGGTGTTATAATTGTTTTACCATCTTCCGATTCTAAAATTACATCCCAATCCTTTGGAAATACATTATCATCATTTACGATAAGTATGTATTCATTAGTTGCATTCCACACACCTACATTAAGTGAATGCTGCATACCTTGATTTGTTTCATTTGGTACAAATCCTACACGATCTTTATACTTTTCAATTATGTGTTTACTTTCTTCAACAAATCCATCAATAACACATATCATCTCATTATTATTCTGTTGATTATCTAATGCTGATTGCAGACATATATCTAAACATTCAGGACTTCTATAGCTTGGTATTATTACACTAATCATATTACATTCTCCCAATCTGTTAGTGGTGCTAACCAAGCAGTTTCTCCATGTGTTGCATGTCCTGGTATTGAGCTCACTAACGATCTATTGTTATTTCTTAATTCTATGAATGTGTCAAAGTCTCTTGGATAAGTTCCTTGTGTGTGTTTTCTCCAAACATCCTCATCTTCTCGTAATGTTTTAACTCGAGCACAGAACGTCATTGTTGTTGAATTTGTTATCTTCCAATGACTGCTATCTGTCAAAAACACTTTAGTAATCTCTCCTCCACCTTTAACGTGAGGATTTCCTCCTCTATTAGCATCAATATATTTATCTGGATGGTCATATAATGTTGCATAATGAGCTCCCATATCAATAGCTTCTTGCAAATACTTTTGTGCATTCATATTATGAATATAGTCATTTTCTATGAAATATACAACTTTATCATCGTCTAATTTTAATGCTTCATCCAAAGCTAAATTGAAAGTACCAGCACCATGACCAATTGATACATAGTTTATATGATCTCTCGATTTATATTTCTGGATCATATTATTTGTTTCCTCTGATATATTATCTGCTATAATAGACCAATTTGCATTACAAAATACTTTGACCGCATTTTGCAAACATGTTTCATTGTTAATATAGTCTGGTTTTACTTTACTATATCCTGCATCTGATATTCTATAGATTACGTGCATATTATTTCTCGCATTTGTGATGCTACTTCAGTATCTGTTAAATATGGATCTAAGCTGACGTGTCCCTCATTTGGAAAGTAGAATTCTGGACCTAGTTTTGGTTTCTGAATTTTCTTGATAACTCCATTCCATCCATATAATTGGTGTACAAAATCTCCAGTGATAATTGTTTTAGTTCCAACACCTGCTGCAAGATTTATCAATCCACTTTCTCCTCCAATCATCCAATCACAAGATTTTATAACAGAAGCCGTTGCGCTATAGTATCCTGCTGCCATAGCTCCACCCATTGGTTGGTGTTTATGGTTTGGAGTTCCAGTTGGAAAACCAACCATTATGATATTACATTCTTTAGCTAATACTGATAGAATATTCTCGATATTCCTCCTTTCACCTCCATATCCAGTTTCATTTGGATGATTGATTCCCGCTTTATATTGTTCTGGAGTGAATTTAAAACTCTTTTCGATCCAATTAGATTGTACTGCAATGTTAGGTCTACCATCTTTAGGGAGAAGTAATTTTGATGAATCGTCCGCTCCTTCATTTGTATAAATTTTATATCCAAGATCATCTGTAAATATTTCACAATGATGTCTAAAATAGATTGGAGGTGGAATTGATTGGTCTACTGGTGGTAAGTTGTATACTTTATCATATTGTTTTTCCATTTCTGGAGTAAGTTCAGAATTATGAATTACCTTACCGATACGTGGATCGTTGTTAAATAATCCCATTACTTGATGTACTGAAACACAGTAATCTATTGGATCAGTATATGGATTAGATTGAGCAATTCCTGCTGCGAATAAATGATCACCTATGAATCCATTACATTTAACTAACTGCTTCATCTACTATCTCTTTTACATTTGGATTAAATTCTGGATTGTCTTTTACAAATTGACCGACCCTTGGTACATAATGTTTTATGAAATGTTCCATTTTTGTACCTTCTTGATTTGGAAAATAATCATCTTTGTTTAGTCTATAATCTTCTGCAGTAATATTATCACAGTTTAATCCTAATCCCCCAGCAGCTGCATATCCAAATTCTGCTGTTGGTCGGTGGTTAATTTTAAATCCTGCTTTTTTCACTAGTTCTGGAAGATATGTTTCGTATATTTCAAAGAAATAATTACAATAATTTGTAATTGAAATCGTTTCAACCAACTCAAAGATTTTTCGATGGATAACCCAAAAGTCCCAGTAATGTGTACCTGCTTCAGCTATATCCGTAAGGAATACACACTTACCTTTCCAATTTCGAACATTATCATCCCACCCTTTATTTATATCTGTTATATCATCACAAGCACCTAAAAGGAATTCACCTTTTGCTGTCGCTGCGATCTCATCAAAAAATTGCGGTATACTGCAGTAGCCGTATTTTTGCGGTCCTGACATTACTTTAATTTGTAAATGTCTTGCATGTCCTGCACATAATCTTATATCATTTATCCATTCTTGAGATCTACCAGCTTCATTATCTATACGAAGTATTACTTCAATATCATCGGGATTTGTAGCTGTGTTGAAAAATAGTAATATTGATTTTGTGACCATATCTCTATCATTTGCTGATGGCATCATAATTGATACTAATGGATTTTGGTTGTCGATTGCATTACTCATTTTGACTATCTCCTTTTTCGACTCTATAAGAGTCTTCTATTTTATCTTGCGTTGAGGTTTCAAAAATACAGCTATCTTCAAGAGCTTCTAATTGATGAGCTATACCTTGGTATATTGTTACAACATCACCTGCGTTTAATTCTTGTACAACTTTATCTGCATTAGTAGGATCAATCCATGTGAATTTTAATTTGCCGTATCGTACAAACCACGTTTCATATTTATCAACATGATAGTGCATTGAAAACTTTTTACCTTTTTCAAATACTAAAAGCTTAGCACAATAGTCTTGATTGTTTTCGATGTGTAATTCATATCCCCAACCTTTTTTAATAAAAGATTCTTTACATTTTGTTGCATTCCATACTATCGGTTTTTCCATTCTAATATCTCCGTTGTTGAGTATCCTTCTATTCTATCAAAGAATACTACTTCTTCTACATGTTGTTCACCTACCACAGTTTGGCCTTTCCAATCTGATCCTATGACTAATTTACTAGCTCCTACTATATTTACGAGATCTTCCAATCCTTGGGTAGAGTCAAATACAAATACTCCATCTATATATTTTATAGATTCTAAAACTTCTTTTCTATCTTGCATATTATTAAAAGGTCTATCATCTCCCTTATCTTTTTTAACTTTTTCATCTGAATCAATACCTACGTATAATTTAGATCCTAAGCTTTTGGCATATTTGAATAATTCAATGTGTCCTTTATGTAAGATGTCAAAACATCCATTAGTCCAAATTATCATACAGTTGCTACTCCTTGTTTTTGTACCACTATTGTAGTGCATTCCTGTGCAAATTGGATAGCTTTGTCTATATTATTTGTGTTAATATATTCATATACCAATCCAGCTAAGAATGTATCTCCTGCTCCTGAGACGTCCTTTACAGGAACATCTGTTGTTGCATACATTCGGCCTTGATATTCACATCCATGCTTACCTTTCGTTACTATTAATTGTTTGTGTAGATTGGGATATTCTGACAGTTGCTTGGAATTCTTTTGATATTCTAAATGATTAATTTTAATATAATCCATACCTTTACACCAACTACCTAATTCTTTTTTTGTATCTAAGAATGTGGGACACTTTGCTTTTTTACCTATATGAGCTATATCATAAAGTGTAAGAAATCCTTTATCATAATCCGATACTACTATAGCGTCATACTCTAAATCAAAATCTGTATTTATACAATTTTGCCAGTCTTCATTAAAGTCAATTGGCATGCATTCATCATTTTCATCTACTCTAAGAACCATTTGGTTATATCGCTCGTCTACATATCTTATCTTTCTAATAGATTCTTTATTAGTAATTAAATCAACTGTGGCTCCTAGAGCTTTTAAATTAGCAACTACATTTCCTGCCATTCCTGGATTTGATTTTTTCTCTACTGGTACTAATACTGGTACTGGAGCTTCTGGAGCTATCCTTTCTATATCTCCATAGATAAATACATCTTCACAACTATCCCCTATAACTAATATTTTCATATGCTCAAATTCTTTCTATATTCTTTTGTTCCTTCTTCCACTGTCCAATTTGGCTCCCATCCTGGCATAAATTTTAATCTGTCTGCTTTAGTGTAGAATTGGTACCAACCAGGTATTTTATCTGGAGTGTGATAAGTATATGATATTTCCATTCCTTCTACTAAAGATTCAAAAGTTTCTGCTTTACCCGTACCTACGTCAAATACTCCGCGTTCTAAACTCATTGCATGTAAGTTTGCATGAACAATGTCTGCTATATATACAAAATCCCTCTTTGGATTTTTTGGAAACAATTTAAACTTTCCTGCTTTATGTGCTTGATATGCTACTGATGCCATTTTACCCTTTTCATGTTCACCTGGACCGTATACATTAAAATATCTTAACGCTACAAACTTCTTACATGCTTGCAATCCATACTCCTCTGCTAATAATTTCGACCAACCGTATATGTTATTTGGAAGGCCATCATTTCCGTAACAAGCAGCGGAGCTAGAATATACAACTTTTTTCTTATATTTCCTAGCTAAATCAAATAATTTTTTGCTTGTTGTATAATTCCAATACAACATATAGTTTGGATCTTGTTCAGTTGTATCTGATATTGCTCCTATATGGAATATACCATCACACTGTTTAACCATGCTTTCCAAAGCTAGCTCATCTTCCCATGTCTGTTTGTCTTGATGTATTTGCCATGCATAATCACCTCTCGATTCGAGTGTTTCTAATACAGCTTTTCCTACAAATCCTTCTGCTCCAGTTACTATGAATTTTGCCATGATATTTCCCAATCTTTAAAATCTGCTGCTAAGCAATCTATTTTATAATCTTTTCTTCCACCAACTTTTTCTTGGATCATATTTTTTGCAGTATTTCTAATACCATTTAATCCGTGTGTTAGCTCGAGATTATTTCCATCTTTGAGACCTTTTCTATAGTTTGATTCATTGTGCCATATATGTAAATTCATTTGTGAAAGCACTACGACAGCTCTAATCAATTCTGCATCTATTCCTTCTAACTTAATATCGTGCATAATATCTTGAATTTCCTGAGCATATTCTTCTTTATGATCTGGAATAAATACTTCTTTTAATTGTGCTATTGATAGCCTATCTATTAATTCTGATAGTGTTGGTAAATATTTTCTACTCATACTCGCTTTCTCCAATATTCTAGTAAATCGTTCCATATATCATCCATCGTTTTTTCTGGCTTCCAATCATAATGACTTTTAAATTTAGATGTATCAGGTATCTGTAGTGTTATATCAGTTGGTCTCATTCTTTCAGGATCTTGAATTTTCTTGAATGGTTTATCTGATTTTGATATTAAAGCATCTAATGCTTCTCCTACTAAACACGATTCATCACCGCCTATATTATATACCTCACCTGGTCTTGGAAATTCTGAACATAGCCAATACGCCTTGATCGCGTCATCTATATGATTATAGGTTCTAACAGAATTTAAGTTTCCATGTCGTACTTCATATATTCCATTTTTCTCTCCTTTTGCGATTTGACGTGCAAACGATGATACTGCAAATTCTTTTCCTCTTCTAGCTCCTTCATGACTAAACATTCGAGTAGTTATAATTTTCATTCCAAACGCTTTGTGATAATATTGAGACATTAAATCATGTCCTACTTTCGATATTGAATATGGATTAGCTGGTCGAATTGGATTATTTTCAGTTATTGGAATTTCATGTGGTTCTGGATTACCATATACCTCACTTGTAGACACACTTATTATAACCGGATCCATTTCATTTGATTTTATTGATTCTAATAAATGAGTTGTTCCCAATACATTTGTATGCAATGTTACAATTGGATTTTTGAAGCTAGATTCTGGAAAACTTTGAGCTGCAAAGTGAAATACTTTATCCGGTTTGGATAGCTTAATCGCTCTATCAATACTAGCATAATCCATTAAATCGCCTCCATAAAGTACAACTCTCGGATTGTCGATTAGATGCTCTATATTTGTAGTATCTTCCATCCATCTTTTAAACCCATAAATTTGATCATCTGTGTGTTCCAGAATATAGTCTGCCATATGGCTACCTACAAATCCTGTAATGCCTGTGATAAATATTTTACTCATTTTTATCTCTTCCCCATAGAATTGGATTATTATGTGGCCATTTGAAATTCCACGATGGATCATTCCAATGTACAACAAATTGATTTTCTATATCATTATAAGAACCCTCAAACGCTTGCTTGTAATGGAACGTGCATGTATCACTTAATACAAAATGACCATTTGCACAACCTGGAGGAACCAATACTTGTTTTCTATTAGCATCTGATAATACAAACCATTCTGATTCACCGTAGGTTTCTGACTCCTTACGACAATCAGCTACAACTAGATAGAATTCACCCTGCACACAATTGATCAGCTTCCATGTTTTATCATCACCGTGTAATCCTCGCAGTACATCTTTTTTAGAATGTGAAAACTTATCCAATCTCCAATTCAAATCTGGATAATCATCACTGGTCCACGTTGTGTATATGTCTCCACGAAAGTCTTCATGATGAGTTGGATTAAAAGTTTTTAGATCTTGAATCATGCAACTACCTCTTCTGATACATTCTCCAGATACCACTCAATGGTTTTACGGACACCTTCTTCAAAACTAGTTTGTGGTGTGAATCCATATTTTTTTGCTCGACTTGTATCTAATACTCTTCTCATATCACCTTCTGGTTTTTCTGGCGAATATTCAATAGTTCTATCAAAATAATTAGCTACTATTTCAGCCACAGCTTTGATTGATATACCATGTCCGCTAGCTAAGTTTACTGGTTCAGTAACTTTATTTTCTACCATATGAATCATTCCCTGAGCTACATCTTCTGAATAGATTAAATCTCTAACGGGTGCGCCAGTTCCCCAAACGTTTAGTATTTCATTCAAATGTCCTTTCTTAATTAAAGATGGAACAACCATTGAATGCTCACCAAAATTATCATGCGGTCCATATACATTTGCAGGTCTTACTATTGATACTTTATTCCAATCGTTTTCAATTGCATATGCTTGTGCTTGCAATTCACCCATTCTCTTTGCCCAAGCTGGGAATGTATCATTTTTTGTAGGAAATGTTTTCCACACATCATCTTCGGTTAATACTTCAGCTTGCTCATATACTCCAACAGAACTTGTATACAAATACCATTCTACTCCTGCATCTTTAGCAGCTTCCATCATATTAGTGTTAAACTGTAACATTGGTACAAAGTATCTTGCTGGTTTTTCTACAGCTGTTTGTGGACTACCTTTGATACCTGCTAGATGCATTACGATATCCATTCCTTTACATATTTCTTGACATACACATCTTTCTCTTAGATCTGTTGGTAGGTCTGTTGGATATACACGTGCACCTTTTTCTTGTAACATTTTTACTAATGATTTTCCAATCATTCCGTTAGCACCCGTTACTAATATTTTTTTATCTTTTAAATTTATCATATCTTTACTCTACTACAAAATAAGAAACTCTTGATGCAAATTTATATCGTTTCAATGTTATATTATTCAATCCAAAAACTTCCATTAATGCTAATGTTTCACCTGGTGAATCTGGATCATTTAATTCATCAAAAGCCACTACACTACCTTTTGTAAGTCGTGGTCTGATTGCTTCCAAACACTCCTTGGTAGGTTTATATAAATCAAAATCAAAATATGCTAATGATATGATAGTCTCTGTATTGTCTTCTAGGTATTTATGTATTGTTTTAGTTGCATCACCTTTTACTAATTCAAATTTCTTAATATGTGATAAAGGATTATCATCCTCAATATTCTGGACTACTTTGGATAAGTATTTATCATAGTCATCTGTAAGTGCTAATCCTCCTTCAACCATCAGAGATGATTCGCCATCTTCTGGTGTAATTTCTGGAAACCCTTCGAAGGTGTCAAATGCTACTATCTTTTTATGTCTATTGAAAGGTTCGTATATACCACGGAGGGCTGCAAATAATGCTGCATTGTGTCCCCATCTAGTCCCAAGATCCATCACAATACCATGTACATCAATTTGTTTTTGATATATGTGATTCATAAATAAAATCCTAGATAGATTTTTTGAATTTAAAAATAATCCTAGATTTGGTAGTACTTGTTCTTTCGGTATCGGACATTCTCTCAATAATTCGTATAATTCGAGTCGTTTCTTTGTTTCTAATTTATTCTCATACTCACCATAAAAAGGGTCTTGGCCGTTTGCATGCTTTGTGTTGTTGTCAGTCATTTTTATTCTCCTTTATTGTTTATTTTTCCCAAACTAGTGCTGGGATTTCTTTGTTCCATCCAAAAGCTATTACCCAAGCCCAAAATCTTAACCTACCTTCGATCAAATCAAATTGAGTATCGTTTACACGCTTGAGCCTGATAGGCTTTAGGAATATTCCTTGTTCTATTTCTTCTGATAATTCTATTGGGGATGGCGTCATTCCCATTGCATTTTCTTTTGCTTCTTCTATTGTTTGATATACTTTACGATTGTAGTCATTAGAAACTCTAATCTGCTTTGTATCTATATTTCTTGTCGGTGTTACCAACTGTACTGACATTGATTCATAATCATGGTCTGTTAATTCTATATCAGCTGATTTTGCATTTTCCAATGCACGTGATGGTTTTGACGTATTTGGGATTACTATTACGTTTGGATCTTGTATCAACCACCTTAAAACTATTTGTCCTGGAGTACATTTATATTTCTCTGAAAGAGCATTTAGATATTCTGATTGGTATGATCCATTTGCCAACTTTCCTTGTGCTAATGGACTATATGCGATGAGCTTGATATCATTATTTTCACAGAAGGGTAATATGTCCTTCTCTACTGACCGTTCAAAAAAATTATATTCTGCTTGTATGCAAGCTAAGTGATGACCTTCAGAAGTTAATGCAGTAACCGCATCTTGTGCTTCTGATAGTAGAAAATTACTGACACCTACATGTCTAACCTTCCCTTCCTTTACTAAAGTATTCATTGCTCTCATCGTTTCACTAATTGGGAAATTTGGATTTGGCCAATGTACTTGGAATAGATCGATTCGGTCTGTTTGCAATCTTATAAGACTATCTTCAGCTGATTTTATAACACCTTCGTATGTAGTATCGTTTGGAGATACTTTACTTGCTAAAAATACTTTTTCTCTACCTATTTTTTTCAATGCAGATCCCAATAAAGTTTCAGATAATCCATCTCCATATACTGGTGCAGTATCTATAAAATTTACACCATTATCTACAAAGCATGATAGTGTTAGGTCTAGATTCTTTCCATCTTCCTTATCTGGTAGGTGGAATCCAGTACCAAAACCTATTGCAGAGACGCTATCCGATCCTAAGTTACGATAAATCATTATATATCTCTAATCTTAGTAATTATTGAATCAACATCTATTCCATATTTTTGATGTAGCCATTTTCTATCTCCATACTCAAAATATTGTTTATCTTCCAATGCTATCCTTTTCAGTTTAATAGAGAGGTTATTGTCTGTGATGAACTCGCTGATTGCACTACCAATTCCACCAGTTATTGAATTTTCTTCAATGGTGATAATTTGTCGAGCGTGATATATTAATTGTTCTAAATTATTTGGTAATGGACTTATTCTAATTAAATCTATCAATCCATACTTTAATTCCTTTGCAACTTCTAATGCTACATGAGTCATGTATCCAGTACTTATAATAACTGTATCATCAAATTCGCGTATTTCATTTGCAGCTTCACATCCATCCGTATACAATTCTGGGAATGTTCCTTTATCAATTCTTACATAAGCTGGTGATGAATTGTTATAAACTTTTTGTGCACAATCTTTAGCTGACTCAGCATCGGATGGGTTAAAAATTTTCATCTCAGGCATTACTCTCATAACACCTATATCATGTATTGCATGATGAGTTGGTCCATCTTTGGAAAATGACAATCCTGCTCCACATCCTATTATAGTAACATCTAAATTCATACTACATATATTTGCTTTTATATGCTCATAACACCTCATTGTAATGAACGGAATTATAGAATACACGAATACTTTTTTTCCAGCTAACGCTAACCCAGTTGCTATTAATACCATGTTTTGTTCTTGTACACCCACATTTATGAATTGGTCTGGAAAATCTTTTTTATATTTTCTAATACTGAACGCATCTGCATCCGCCGTTATGAATACTACGTTTTTATCTTTTGCTGCAATATCATATATTTCGTCGAAGAAAGCATCTCTAATATCTATACCCATTTTAGAATCTCCTCTTTTAATTCTACTTCAGCTAAATCAAATTCTTCATCTGTTGGAACAGAGTGGTGCCATTTTATTCCAGATTCCATAAATGAAACTCCTTTTCCTTTTACGGTGTCTGCTATAATAACTGTTGGTTTATTTATTTTTAGATATCGGTGTTCTAAGCCATGACATATTGAATCGTGATTATGGCCGTCTATTGTTTCAACATTCCAACCACAAGCTGTAAATTTTTCTTCAAGATTATCATTTTCGATAAAATCTGTAACGGATAGTCTATTTCTATCAACAATCACAGTCAAGTTAGTTACATTTTTCTGAGCTGCAAACATGACGGACTCCCAAATGGATCCTTCTTCACATTCTCCATCTCCCACTAAAGAATACATGTGTTGATCTGGTTTTGCCATAGCTAATCCAGTTGCAATTCCAATCGCATGTCCGAGTGATCCAGTGTTTGTTTCTACTCCTGGTATATTAAAGTCTAATTGTCCACCATAAATACTACCATCAATTCCATACATTGCTATTTCAGATTTAGATATGATTCCAAGATCAGCTAAGATTGCATATATTCCCAAACACGCGTGTCCTTTACCTACTATTAATCTATCCCTATCTTCCCAATCTGGATCGTTAACTCTGTAGCAAAATGCACTTGGTCCGTAGTACAAAGCTACTAATATATCCATACAAGAATATATTCCTCCAAAATGTCCGAGTCGAGCTTGTTTTATCATTTCCAAAACTTTTAATCTCATCTCAGCTGATTTTTTCTGCAAACTTCCTGTTGGATATAAATTATCCATTATACATTTCCTCCAAAAGGTTCTATAATTTTTTGATTACAGTCACAAACAACTTCTACCAACATAGGTGTATTAGTTGAAAATATTTTTTTAAGATCCGATTCAATATTATTATAATCTTCAATAATATAAAATGGCAACTCAAACGCTGCAGCTACTTTTTTAAAATTCAATACCGTATCATCATCTGTATATCTAGCACCAGTCATATCATCTTGCGATTTTCGGATAGATGCGTATCCACCGTTATTTATTACAAATGTTTTTATGTTTAGATTGTTATACGATATAGTTCGCAACTCTTGTATATTCAATTCAATTGAACCATCTCCTACAATAGTAATTACCTGAGAGTCTGGTTGAGTTGCGCTAGCTCCTATGGATAAAGGTACTGCTAATCCCATACTATAAAAAGCTCCAGAAGTTAAATCTCGCTGTCCTTGTTTTAGTTTAAGTGTTTGAGATACTGCATAATTAGAACTTCCCGCATCACTAACAAATACTGCATTTTCAGCTGCATACTTACTTACAGTTTGTAAAAAACGGTATGAGTTTATTGGATTTCCTATCTGCTCTGTAGTTACAATTGGATTGGATGTTTGATATTCTTTACATGTATCTAACCATCCACTATATCGATTCCACTCAGTGGTTTTTTCAATCTCTGAATTCAGCTCAGTCATAAATAATTTCAAATCAACTTGTAATGGAATATCAACTTTAAGACCTGGTTTTTTCATTTCAGTTTTATCAATATTTACCATTATTAGTTTTTTCACAGATTCAAAATAATTATACTCCGGACCTGCCTGTGCATGGGTTAGACTAGTTCCTAGAGCTAATACTAAATCACATTCCTTCATAATTTTAGATGATGATAAATTTCCTCTTATACCACCCATTCCAAAATAACACTCATCTTCATCTGTTAGAATATCATTAGCTAATCTTGCAGATATTGCTGGAATTCTCAATTCGTTCAGTAAGAATCTTAACTCGTCAATACTATCAGATGTTCTGACTCCTTGTCCAAATACAACCAAAGGTTTTTTACACTTACGCAGTTCAGTCAATACTTTTCCTATATTAATTTTTTTGCTTTTATGTTGATGTGGTTTAAATCCTTTTAAATTAGAGATATTGATTTCTTGTGATTGTACATCGAATGGAATATCTAACCAAACTGGTCCTGGTCTTCCTGTCGTTGCTTCGTGAATAGCTTTTTCTAAATGAAATCGAATATCATTTGGATCATCAACACGAACTGCATATTTTGTTATATTTTTTACATTGTCAATAATATTGAATCCTTGAATACCAAATGTTCTAGCTTTATCTGATAACTGTTTAGTTCCTACTTGTCCTGATATTACGAGTACTGGTGCTGAGTCCACCCACGCTTCCGCTACACCACTAATTGCATTCGTTCCACCAGGTCCGGTTGTTGCTATAACAACTCCTACATCATTCAAAAGTTTAGAATATGCAGAAGCCATTCCAACAGCTGCAGCTTCGTGTCTTGCACAAATATATCTCATACCTTTTTGATGAGCAAATGCATCATCTAAGTATATAGAACCAGTACCCGAAAGCATGAATACATTCTTTACTCCATGATTATTTAAGAATTCAGCTATAAATTCTGATGCATTCACTATTGGTCTCCTTTTGAAGTTCTTGGCGTCACACTATGTTTTGGCTCTGCTTTATTTTCTACTCTATCAGCTTCATATTTCCACTTCGAATCACCTAATAACTTTTCTAATTCATCTTCCTTGATTTCATAGAAATTTTCTGATGCTGGGAAAACTCCACCTCTTACCTCATCTCTATATTGTTCTAACGATGATTTAATTAACTGTCCTGCTTCACAATATCTCTTTACAAATTTAGATTTAAAGTCCCAGAATAATCCTATTAAGTCATGCATGATTACCAATTGACCATCTACTTCATCACCTGCTCCAATACCGTAAACTGGTATATCCAATTCTTTAGCTATCATTGCAGCTGGTTCTTTTGGCATTGCTTCTAACAATAATGCTGAGCATCCTGCTTCTTGTAAAGCTATAGCTTGATTAAGTACAAGTTCAGCTTGGTCAGCTGTTTTACCTTGCACTCTATATCCACCCATTTTTGCTCTCGTATGAGGAGTCAATCCTAAATGACTCATAACCATAATCCCAGAATCGCATATAGCTTTAATTCTTTCTACCATTGCTCCTTCCACTTTAACCATATCCATTCCCGCTTTTATAAATCTACCAGCGTTTTCTACTGCGCTTTCATTTGATATTTGATATGACATGTAAGGCATATCACCTATTAAAAATGCATCACTAGCACCTCTTGATACAGACTCTGCTGCTGATATCATTTGATCCATAGTTACTGGGATTGTTGTTTTATGACCTAATGTAGTCATCCCCAACGAATCACCAACTAGAATTACATCTACTCCTGCTCCATCTGCAATATATGCTTGTGGATAATCGTAAGCTGTTACAGCTACAGTTTTAATTCCTTCTCTTTTGTGCTTTCTCAACTTAATAATAGTTGTTTTTGTTTTGCTATCTGCTGCCATGTTATTTCTCCTTTATTTATCGTTATAATGATCACCATACTCTATTAGTAATGTCGATCCTTTCCTTTCATATGCCTTTTCAAATTCAGACACAATTTCTTTTGGTTCGTTTAATAGTACTATTTTTATTTCACCCAATATAGATTGCAATGCTTCTGTATAATCTATAGTGTGTTGGACGCCTCCGTTCAATGGAGTCGTAGACCCAATTGAAGTTCTTATGATTACTTTTGGTTTCCAATTATTCTCAGTCATTATTTGAAATTTATCTAAATGATTTACTAATTGATCCATTGCTCTCATTAGGAAATCAAACCGTGGATAGCAACTAATTGGCGTTAAACCTTCCAATGCCATACCAGTTGCTATACCCATTTGTACTTCTTCAAATACTGGCATTTCCAGTCTTTTATCTTCTGATACTGTACTTAATGTATTAAATATAGCATTGCCACTATACGATACTGATTGACCTAAAAAAATCGTATCATCTTTTTCAGCTAGCCATTCCATTGCTTTAATTATTTCGTCTTTATATTTCATAACATCTCTCCTAGAATAAAACCCAATTGCCAGTTCCGTGGTGTGGAAATACTCTATCATATTTATAATAAATTACATCCTCTGGAACATCTCTTTTTACACCACCCCAAGTTTCGTCAGTTGGTGTGTTAGTACTCATATTATTATCTTCTACTACAAACTGTAATGGTAAATCAAAATTCTTTGCATATTTATATGCTTCATAAAACAATCCACTTTCAAATGTCATATCACCAATGAAACACCAAGTCTTTCTATCACTTCCCATTTCTTTCTGAGCTTTAGCTGTACCTAATGCTATTGGAATAGTTCCTCCTACAATAGATGAAGTATACAGTTTTGGTTCTTTAGAATAAACACTCATACTTTTTCCACGAACAATTAGGTCCTTCAAGATTTCTTGATCGACACCGTGTAATAATGCGTGATAATGATTTCTCCAACTAGAGAATACCCAATCATCTGGGTGAACATATTGAAATATATCTATCAGATTATCTTCATTCCCTCCTGATAAATGAACAGGGCCTGGTATTTTTCCAGCTTCATATATTAATTTAATATCTTCCTCAAAATCTATGAGATCTTTTGCTGTTAAGTTAACATCTTTATGTTTTATCAATCCTGGCTTCATGTTAAGTATCCCTCTTTATTTTTATTATACCATTCTATAGTTTTTTTGATTCCTTCATCAATATTAACTTCAGGCTTCCACCCTAACTCATCAAAAGCTTTTTGTGAATTAAGTGCTAATTTTGTATTAATGCTTGGCTTTGTCAAATCGTGAGTTATCGTCAGATTTTTTCCTGAGTGTTTTACTATTTTATTTACAATATCTTTTACCGAAATACTTGTACCATTTCCAACGTTATATAACTTGTATATAGATTTTTGCAAATTTACAGCCTTATCAATAAAATTTACAACATCTGAAACATATAGTAGGTCTCGCTCAGTTGATCCATCTCCCCAAACTACCATTTCATCTCCTTCAGTTGCTTCCATTGCTTTTGTAATAGTTGCACCAAACATATGAGATTTTTCTAAATCGTATTTATCGTAAGGGCCGTAAGTGTTTGAATGACGTATGACAGTATGTTTAGTTCTTCCTAATTTAGAGTAAAATTCACACATTTTTTCTACATAAACTTTTGTCCACCCAACTCCAAAATATGCATCAAATATACCCTCATCTAATGAAAAATCCATCTCAGTTACTGGCGATCTTTCTGGATTGTACATTACTCCACAACTTAGAAATAAAAAGTGGCCAACATTATAATCATAACATGCTCGTAACAATAATGAATTCATTACTGCATTGTCAGTAACATGTAGGTATGGCTTTTCTAATATATCCTTTGCTCCAGATGTATTTGCAGCTGCCATAATTACAACATCGTATTGTGGTGTACGCTTAAATACATGATCTATTCCTGATTGTGTTGTTATATCACATGAGAGATGTTGTTGACCAGTTACACCTTTATATCTCCACGGTCTAGTATTACATACAGTCCATACATCATATTGCTCTGGCTTAGATTTATAATAATTGTAGATGTTCATTCCCATGAATCCAGTTGCACCTACTATCAATACGCTAGTTTTATCTTGTTTTTTACTCATAACCTTTTCTTTTAATATTAATTGTAATATACGAAATTTATTTCAATTGTGCAACTTCCAAGCCATTTATTACACGTTGTACATCATCTTCTATTATGTTGTAATGTGCTGTGATTCCATCCGGTCTGGTTGGTGGTAATTCATCTCGCACGTGTTCTCCACCCATACATTTATGTGACAGTTGAATGTTAGGTTCAATAATTTCGAAATTATAACCTTTCGTTTTTGCTATATTATTCCAAACAGTCCATTTGGTATCCGTAGATGCGTGAAACTCCATATAACCTTGGAGCTCTATAATTTTACTGTGGATAAATGGAATTGCAAGAAAGTCTTCAGTTGTAAACCCTTCCCCCGAAAATCCATTTACTCCATCTAAAAAAGTAGATTTTACGATACTCACTTTACCGCTATTGCTCTCCATTATACCTTCCCATCCAACCGTTTTCATAGTTACATCATCGCTAAAAGGAAGTATGAATTCTCCTTCAGCTGCTGTAGCAAGTTCGTTCCACATCCTCCACAGATCTACATAACCTCCATACCTATCTCCTTTCAATAACTTCATATCAAATACTTTATCGTATTTGTCTAATAAATGAAGATTGTCTAAAGTATTATGGTCATCATTATCAACACGTAAAATTATTTCTATCTTATCTTTATGTTCTGTAGTATTGTAGATCGATTCTAATGATGGGATCAACCCTCCTTCTTGAGCAAATCCATCATTATGAAAAGTTGGTATCATTCTATTTCTTGTAGGCATGATTATAGATACCAACTTTTTATATTGGTTTGGTTTGATTGTAAATTCTTTCATATTATATATCTACTTTTATCCATTTTAACCATCCTCGTATTTCTACTGTAAATTTTTCTTCAACATCAGCTGGTCTGAAATCCTTATCAGCATATTGTTGTCCTTCATGTAATATTTTTTCATTATTTTGGAAGTCTGTATCTGAATCTAGAGGTTTATTATCTTTATGGTGAAATGCATAAAACATTCCTTCATCATTTCTATGCCATTCTATATTTAATAACTCTTTTGCTCGAGTTCTCGTATCATCATCTTCCTTGCCCCATCCTATATACATAGAATTCAATCCTTTCATTTGATTCCAATGACTACGTGTTAAAATAAATACTCCTCCAGAATGATCACCAACATCTATGTGGAATTTTTGATATCCTAATGGAATATCCATCTTGCCTAAAGATTTATCATTTTCATCTAAGAATATAACATTTCTAACTGGGTATGTTGGTTTATTGTCTATAACATCATATGATACATTGTCTGATGGCCAATGATCCACATCGTGAAATATAAGTACCTCACCCTGTGCTTGTTCTGCAGCTATATTATAGAGTGTATTCTTTCTAAACTTGTTAGCTCCTAACTGTTCTGATACAATAATCTCATACTCTGTATCTTTAAACTTTTCATGTAATCGTGGTAATAACTTTTTAAGATGTTCTTCACGATCTCTGTATGTAATTATAATTGAATACTTCATGATGAATACTTCTTTGTAAGTTTATCATACCATCCAGGCACTCGTTCATATTGATGTAGTATTGGAAATATATTTCCATCTTCATTCATTACATATCCATCATCATTCATAATAGGAGCTGGTTCAAGAATGGTGTCTCCTAATTTAGGTCTCGCCTCTATAAGTGCACCAATCTGTGCAGCCCAATATTCTTTCGTCCCTGCCCATTGAGTTCTATCCTTATATACTGTATTCACTATCAGATTAAATGCTGGTTGATCTGAGTGCCATTGACCTACCGTCAGCAGGTATATATGGAGGCATAAATCGATTGCTGTATCTGCATTAGCTGCAAAGGAGCCCACATTAGATACCATCATATCGTTTGCAAGATTCATAAATGTAATATCTCCAAACGATTTTCTGAAATTGTCTCTGTTCCAAGGTTCATTCCAATACTTCACACTTTCCGATGGTGAAATAATCTCTTTGGTCATATTATGATCTAACCATACAGTTGGATCATTCTGGAATATAATATCTCTCACGTCTGTATGTATTATGCGATTGAATGTTCTTCCTTCTGATCTAAATTGGCATAGGAGCTGCCACATGTGAAAAAATCGTACATTATGTACTAGTAGATGTGCATTGGATGCATTTACTTGACTGCTGTTTGTTATGAAGTTATCTACGACTTGCCCTTTTGCATCTGTCGTTATTTCATATACTTCTATATCATTCTCACGGAGCTCATCTATAAGTGCTTTATTAGAGTTATAAGATACCAATATCTTGTCTCCTTTAAATCCACACTGATTAACTGAATTTACCCAATTTTGTATTTGATCGAATTGATAATCTCCAATCGCTCCTATTATTAAATCCTTCATTATATTCCTCTATAGAATTCGTTTTGTGCTTCTTGTTTTGTTATTGATTTATGGTGTTGTATGGCGTATTTTGCATCGAATGGTAATCTACCGAATGCCTCATATCCATCTAACCGTTCGTGTACTGGTTGTATCCATTTTATGATTCCATTATTTTTATATATCCGCATTTGAGCATCTGGCCAGTTAATCCAATTTTTATCATTTACCTGCCAGTTCCACTTCTCTACATGCTCATCAGTGATTCCTTCTACTGTATTCACTCTTGGCATCCAGATTGCATCAACTTCATCATTCATCTTTATTATATCAGGTAATATACGAATTAAATCTAAGGGAAGCAACTCATCCGCATCTAAATTCACAATCCAATCTCCTGAGCATTTGCTTGTTAAAAAATTCTTCTGTGCTGCAAAGTCTTTATTGAGTGGATGAGTATACCATTTGAAATGGTTGTTACTTCGCGCATATGAATCACATATGAATTGAACTTTTTTTGTATGAGTCGTTTCATCTAAGACTACGACTACTTCGTCTGAAGTTCTAATATTTTCTAGCGATGTTAATAGTTCGTTGAGTTCTCTAGCTTCATTACATGCTAGTATTGCATAACTAATTTTCATAACGTATTATTCCTTAGGCGGTTTTGGTGGTGCGGTAAAATCCATTTTATATTGTATATCTGTAAAATTATACTGTACTACGTGACATCCTTTAATTCTATCTATATCGTAACTTCGATAATTTTCAACAAGTGCTTTTATACCTTTAATCCTGTCCCATTTAGCAAGTCCGTTCATCCCTGGAATATCTATGATTGGTATGAGGTTCCTGGCTACTCGAGTGACTGTTGGTTCTGGATGTTTGGGTTGTACTCGGGCTCCTATTTTAGGACCTGCCCACTGAACATCATAAGGCCTTGCTGCGAATATTAGGAATTGAGTTGGGGTAATTTTTTCCAAGTCTATTCCCCACATATAGAATCCACGTGAATCAACATCATCTCCTCCTCCAGCTTGTCTTCCAAAATAAGGATCCGATACCCATAATAATCTTTTAACGTTTCTCGGTCCTTTTGGAGACTTTCCACTCCTATGATACGAACTTTGATACATGAATTCAACAATCATTCCTGCTTCTACCTTCATCTTACTTATCGGAAACTTTACCTTTGTATGTACGGCTGGATGCATATTATTTTGTTTCTTCGATTACTAGGCCTAAATTAGCTATTGCATCTGCAAATTGCCAACTTTCATATGCTATACTATTTTCCATATCAAGTCTATTAGTATAGAATTTTCCGTCTTGACCTTCAATTGGCCATTTTTGTTGTTCTTCTTCTGGAATTTCTATCTCAGGAGCAAATCTATACCCCCACTGATCCTTACTTGTTCCATCAGGAAAAACTATACCTTTTTCTGGAATTTGTATTACTGATGGGATCCAAACTATTCCTCGTGCCTCATCTTCAACTGCCAAATCTGTAATTAATTGTGGAGCATCTCTTAGCACATTTTCAATTGCTTCTGATCCTATTTTGTAATGTTCATTTGACGCATACCCACAATCAAATGACATATATGCGTCGCCTTCTTCAAGTCTTTCGTGGAAGCAATTACCTAATCCATCCACCGGACATGTTATTTTTGTTCTAGACATTATTATTCTCCCGCTTTTTGTAAGGTTGGTAACTCAATTGAATCAAATGATGGTAACGTCATTGGTATTTCCGATGCTGGTTTTGGAACATACTTTTCAACTAGTTGTGTGAACTTATCATTCATCACATCCATACTGCCATTTTTTGTTATATAATGACGTTGACGTCTTCCCAAATCTTTAATATTTTTATATTTATTAAATGCATCTTGCATTGCTTTTTTAGCAAATTTATAGTTTGCATAAAACCAAGATGATTCTTTCAATATAACCTTATCCCAGACTGCACTTTCATGAACTGGAGTTACACTACCGACGAGTCTAACTGAATGTTTTAGAAAGTCCTTGTGTCCGGACCACCACGTTGATATGATTGGCTTTCCACTTGTACTGAATTCTGCTAATGGTCGCCCATACCCCTCTCCGTGAGTAAATGATACCATAGTTTTTACCTTTGGATGATTGTATAGTGAGTTTACTTCTGAATCTGTTAGTTCACCATGAATAAGATAAATCTTTGGTGGATTATCAAATCTATCAGTGATATCTTTAATCTTAGCTTTCATTTGCTCTCTATCAATTATACTGAAGGTTGCATGTGATGTTTTTAGAATCATTGCAGGTTGTTTTGATTTACCATCAAACGCACTACAAAATGTTTCAATACATCCTCCGATATCTTTCCTGTCGTGGGTATGACCTCCTGATAGCCAATGACCCATTTGTAAGAAGCAGAAATCTTCTGGTATTACATCAAGCATTTCTTGAATAGATGTATCTATAGTATTTTTAGAATCGTGCTTAGTTATGGCAAAATAAGTATCTAGATCCACTCCTTCTAACAAAACTTCTATTGGTTTTTGTAACTGTAGTTTTGCGACCTCATTCCCATTATCCATTTTGGAATATACAGTCTCTATCAAAGTTTGCTTAGAATGGTGGGAAGGTACAATTATTAGATCCATTCTATTACATCCATCTAACCATTCATTATGTACTAATGTAGTTTCCATACCAGCTGTTATTCCTATATTGTAATTCCCTAACGGTTGAAATTCGTTTGGTACTGATAGTTGTACAAATACGTCTGGTTTTGGAAGACTACCTGCTTGTGGGTTATGTATTAAATTAGTGATATCACTATCACCTTCTCCTAATGCATTCATTGGAGTGTTTCCCCACCTTAAGCTAATTACCTTTATATCAAATTTATCCATTGCAATTAAACTTCTTACAAGATCTCTTGCATGATCACCATATCCTGATCTAGTTGCTATTGGTCCTTGAAATACTAAAAATGGTCTCATTGTTTATCTCCTAATATACTGTCAAAAATTATCCCAGATGGGTACTTTGGTGTTGGTGTTGACATATCTAACATTGCAAATTTTGGTCTAGGTTTCCACACATCTAACGTTGTTTCAACTGCATTTATAAAGTCATTGCACATATCTTCTGATTTGAATCCAGTTGCCATAGCCCACGTTCGACCTGCCATACCTCTACGATTCCGTTCGTCTGGTCCTAACTTATATACTTCCACCATTTTCTTTGCAATATCTTTTACACTTGCTCTACTATCATAAATGTATGGTGTTTGTGGCGATCCTTGTAGATTTATTTGTGGGAATACTGGAAATGCCCATTCACCATGCTTTTTATGCTTTCCATTACTATTCGACGGCCAGGTGTCTGTATAATCAGTTTCCTTGATCAACGAGCCATCCTCTTTTACAAAACCGCATTGGTCTTGTAATCCACCAGTTACGTTTACAAGTACTGGAGTTCCTGACATTATAGTCTCCATGCAACTTAATCCAAATCCTTCTGCTGAACTTGTATTAATTCCACAATCTGATATATTATAAAAATAGTTTAATGTTCTTGAATCTATCTTTGCTGTAGAGAATCCGACTTTATAATCAGCACAGAGTGCTTTAGCTACTGCTGGAAGATCAGTACCATTTGGATCTACTGTATCCGTGTGTAAAAGGAATAAGCACTTATCTGCTTGTTCTTTTGGAAGTGTATCACAGAAAAGTCTATATGCTAACATAGCGTCTGATACCATTTTCCTTCTGATATTTCTACTGTTAAACGTAAATATCATTTCTGCATCTATATTATCTCCAAGCAATTCTACTTTAAAGTTTTGCATATCATTCCACTCTGGGTGGTCATCAGCTATCGGATAATATTCACTTGGATTGATACCATGAGGTACGTAGAATAAATCTTTTCCTTCTACTCTAGGTTTTCGTTGACAGACGTGTTTGTTAATATTATACGTTTGCTTTGAGATAGCCATAATAAAATCACACGACTCATATGCATTTTCATTCCAATGAGGAAATGGAAGATCATCCCATATATTTAGATATCCTAAAGGTATAGTTTGTCTGATTTCATGTTCCATTTGATATAACCATTCCCAAAATCTAGGATCCGTAAAGTGAATAATTACATCTGGTTTTTCTTGGTTTATGACATGTCTTAATAGATCTGGATTGCCATATCCATCAGTTGGATATATTTTGCAATATGCATTTTGAACCCCAGTTTCTTTTACAAGATCTTGAGATATATCCACTAGCTTTCCTCCATCTGGATGTTTGATTGCTCCTCCTATTTGAACCCAATCATATTTATGACACGTACCTTTTACTGTATTACGAGATACTGTTCCCACACCTGAGTGCATTCTCATATCATCTGATAATAGTAAAATTTTCTTTTTTGCTTGAATAGGCTGATTATGTACCATTGAATTAGTTGGTAAATTTTGAATTTCCATATATTATAACCCTTTTTTTTATTTATAAGTTTCGTCCTAAGGTCTCCACCCTATTTATTTTCTTTCTAAACGATTCCTCATTAACATATAAGTATATCGATCGATTAACTAATTTTTGTAAATTTATATCTGTTTCTAGACAAGTTTTTTTGAAATCTTTACGCAGTCCTTCTTTAATTTTGACTGACGTGAGTCGTATTTCTTCCGGCATAACTGTTCTCCCTTTATATATACATATATACGAGTCGTACAAAACTAACTAATTATTACAACTTTTTTCTTATATTTTTTAGCTTCACTTATCGTATGATTAGTTTCTTTACCATCCTCTCCATTTGGAGTAAATATTATCATTACATCACAGTATTTTGCTAGCATAGTGTTTCTCGTAAAGAAGTTTCCTGGGTTGTATGTCTTATTATAATAATTTTCATGTAATGCTGAATATAAATTTTTTGGAGTGTGAGATGGATTGAACTCTAAGTATTCACATCCTAACTCTAACGCATATTTCTTTGCATATTTATCCGCTCCTTGTTTGCATCCACTAGATGCTATTAATAAAGATTCACACTCATTCTTCAATTTATATATACATTCTTTTATCTTACGTTTATTTTCGTAATTGCGACTACCTACAATACCAACCTTCATAATTTTATCACCAATTTACCTTCATTCGGTGAATAACGTTCCAGTACTTCTAAGTTATATTCATCTAGTACTTCACATACTAGCTCTTTCATTCTATCACTATATCCAGTTACTATTTCAAATCTTTGCACTGGTTTGTCTGCTAGAATAATATCATTGATAAATTTATCTACGATATCATATACATCTCTATGTCGTATTCCATGTAGATCTAATTTATTCAACTACTCTCTCCTTTGATGGACATAAGTCTGGTCGAGTCTTGAAGTCACAGTATTTACAATTTTTATTATTCTTTCCTTTGACTGCAATGTAATCACGATCCGTATTATGCGATCCATCTACATTGAAAGCAGATCTAACAAACTCATCTACCGAGCTATTAATCTTATTCATGGTAGGCTTACCTGCAGCTGGATTAAATATTTGTACTCTCTTTTGTGGAAAGTCCATGTTTTCATATAGCTTGCGTTTTACAATAAAATATTCCACTCTGATATTATCTAATGGTACGTTGAACTGCTTTGCATAATACGATTTATATAATACCAACTGAGCAGTTTTAGTCGAATCAGCTTTCTGATACTTATTCCATCCCATTGTACTAGTTTTGATATCAATGATCTTATAAGTATTATCTCTAGTATCTTTAATAATCAAATCAATATAACCTCTGAACTTCACATTCTGATTTACACTCATAGGAACAAGTAATGGTACCTCTACACCAATGAGTTCATGATTCTTTTTCTGGAAGTATTCTCCTCGTTTACTCAATACATAATCTAATATCAGAATACCATGTTCGTAGAATTCACCCATTTCAGCTGCATTAGTAAATTTAGGATCTTGTCCCATAGCACATGCTTTGCGATATTCTTTAGCCATCATCTTTTTCAAGATTTCATGCCAGTCTTCCTTATTAGCAGCTACTGCTGATTCTTCATACATAATAGTAAGATACGATTGTAGAGTTTCGTGGAACGCACTACCGAATAATGTATGTATTGATTGTGTATATACAGATAACTTATCTACATAGTTAAGCTTCCACTGACGTGGACAGTTAGCATACTGAGTATACTGTGAGTATGATATTTTATTTCCAGTCGCCATTGATTACTATTTGTGATATTATTCCATATATTGATAGATCCTGAAACGTATCTTTTACAGATTCAGTTGTTACTTTTGCATCTTGCTTCAACAGTACTAATTGCTTTAATCTTTGAATCTTATCATTCATTCTAAACCATAATCCTGTTAATGCAACATGTACTTCTTGCTCAGTCTCTAAATTAGATCCTACTGATATATTACCTTTACCATAATCCATCATCTTACTGGCAAACAATTCATATTGTTCTGCATGTATCTGTTCATATGCTTTTGCAATGTCTGGATACTTAGCTTTCAACTCGTCTCTACTATTCGTCATTTCTTTATCTTTATTAGTTTTTTAATCAGCTTACGGTCCATGCCGTAAGTCTCAAGTATATTAGATATATACAATATCCCCCTTTTTTCTCGAAAAAGCAACAATAAATACGATTTTATTTCAGTTTTTCCTACTTCAAAATGTCGTGATAAATACTCAAGTAATTCGGGATTATATTTGTCAGCTTTTGCAGCCTTTACATACTTGCTAAACATTTTCTTCTTTGGAAGAATGCTAGAATACAATTTATACAATTGCTTCTTATCTGTAATATTTAGTGATTGGACTTCGTTTACTATCTCAAGTAAATCAGAGTTCATAGAGAGCCATCTACTTACCATAAACGAACTCCATGACTTCCAATCACTTTCTGAGTAACTAGTAGCTGGAAGTTTGTTTACAGTTATATTATTGATGTGCTCAATTATGCTTTTACTCATCTGATGATGTTGGCATCTTCGGAATAAATTCTTCATTCACCCACTTACATGATGAGCATTCAAATACTTGCATTGGTGCTAGTGTTGGTTTCCCCGATGGTGATAACGACGCTGGAAGTTTCTTGAACATTGATGCTGGTGTGAATGTTGGATTCTCACACTTTTCACATATGACATCTTCTAGTGTATTTGGATCAATACTGATTGGTGTTGGTTCAGAGTTCTTCGGTCCTGAATTCCTTCCTCTATTGTTTACTACTTTCATTTTACAGTCTCTTTTAGCTTTACTAATAAGGCCATGATATTAATTTCTTTATCAACTACCATAGCATCTTTATATTGTGCTTCTGCTATATACATTATAGCTTCTGCTGTTTGTGTTGTGTATTCATCAGTATTATCGTATAAGAATCTATATACATCTGTAAAATCTGTCGATTTACTGTCTACAACAATTTGTCTCATTTTTGATATATTTTCATTGGCTTGGATTGATTTTAATAAATCGTTCATCCAATCAGCTTGAAGCATTGACGTCTCATCAATGACTAATCTACCATCTACTATCTGTCTTTGCAAACCGTTAATAGCTCTACGTATATCTGGATAAGTGGATTGTACAATTTGAACCAATGCTTGTGCGTATCCAGGTCCATTTCCAACTAATTCTTCATCACATATATGCTTTAATCGTATTGCAACTTCTTTTCTTGATGGTGGAGTAATTCCAAATACCTGACATCTACTTTGTATAGGATCAATGATCTTTTCAACGTAGTTACAAGTAAGAATGAATCTAGTAGTCTTACTGAACGTCTCCATTAAGTTTCGTAATGCTGCTTGTGCATTTGGAGTCAGATAATCTGCTTCATCTAGAATTACAACCTTTAAAGGACTGAATCCCATTGAGCTTGCAAAATCTCTAATCTTAGTTCTGACCGTATCAACATTGTTTTCATCAGATGCATTAATGTACATATGATCACATTCAATATTGTTAACTACGATCTTACCAAGAGTGGTTTTACCAGTTCCAGCTTTCCCATATAATAACAAATGGGGAATATCCCCACTTGCTATATATGATTGTACCTTTGAAACTATTGCTTCAGATCCAATATACCCTTCCAATGTGTCAGGTCTATACTTTTCTACCCAAAGTGTATTTTCTATATTCATATTATAAATATACGAAATTTATTTGGATTCTGCAACTTTTTTATCGGTATTTATTAGTGATTTTAATGCTTCTAATTTACCATCAGATGTTGCAATTGCATCTAGCAATTTATCCATTTCACCAACGACGTCAGGATGTTCTCCTACACCTACTGGATGTTGTAGATAAGTATTTAGATTAGCTACTGCCACAGCTCTGTCTGCTTCACATTTTTTTACTATTGCGTTTACATATATTTCCATAATCTCTCTATCCTATTCCAAATCCACCACCCATCATATTTTGATCGGGGTTCTTATTATCATCATCTACCGATGTAATTACACAATCAGTGGTCAACATTGTTCCTGCAACTGAAGCTGCTTTTTCTAAAGCTGTTCTAGTTACTTTTACTGGATCTATAATACCATCTTTTAACATGTCAACAATTACATCTTTTCTTGCATCGTATCCTGCGTTTTTTATTTTTGATGATTCAATCTTTTGTAAGATTACATCTGCATTCAATCCTGCGTTTTCCATAATTGTATTAAACGGTGCTTTACATGCTTTTACCACAATATCAACTCCGATCTGTTGATCATCACCTTCAATTGAGCCGTTTAGTTCTAATGAATGAGCTGCATTAAGTAGAGCTGTTCCTCCACCAGTTACAATTCCTTCATCAAGTGCTGCTCTGGTTGCATTAAGTGCATCCTCTACTCTGAATTTTTTTTCTTTCATCTCGAGTTCTGAATCTGCACCCATCTTGATAATTGCTACTCCTCCACCAAGTTTTCCCATTCTCTGTTGCATTTGCTCAACGTCATAATCCGAATCTAAGAATTCCATAAATCCTTTCATATCATCTATACGTGATGTAATTTCTTCGAGCGTACCATTCCCATCGACAATAACGGTAGTTTTACTATCCATAGTTATCGTTTTACAAGTTCCAAACCACTCAGCTTGGAATTTATCTAACTTCATTCCTTTACTAGTATCGACTACAGTAGCTCCTGTTATTACTGCTATATCTTGCAGAGACTCTGTTTTATATTTACCAAAACCAGGATTTTTAATTGCTGAGCAATTCAGTGTTCCTCTTGCTTTATTAACAATAAGTCCAGCCAATGCTTCACCGTCTATATCATCTGCAATTATTAGTAGTGGTTTATTTTGTGCAATACAATATTCCATAGGTCGTACTACATCTTTGATAGATGTAATTTTTTTATCGTATAATAAAATGCATGGATCTTCTAGTTGACATTTTTGTTCTTGTTGATTATTTATAAAATATGGAGACAAGAATCCACTATTCAACTGCATTCCTTCAACCGTTTCTAAAAATGTTTCTCTAGTTCCACTTTCCTCTACTGTGATCACTCCTTCAGTACCTACTTGATCCATTGCTGCACCAATTATTTTACCAATTTCCTCATCATTATTGGCTGAGATTGCTGCTACATTTTTAATTGCTTCATCACCTTCTACCTCTGCAGATAATGCCTTTAATCTATCTACAACCGCATCTGTTGCTATAGTAATTCCTCTTTTGACCTCTACAGGATTTGCTCCTGATAAGATGTACTTGAATCCTTCTTTAAGAATAGCTCTTGCTAATACAGTTGCTGTTGTAGTTCCATCTCCCGCAACAGAGTTTGCTTGATTGGCTACTTCTTTTACCATCTGAGCTCCAGCATTTTCTACTTTTTCCTGCAGTGTTATTTGGTTTGCTACTGTAACGCCGTCTTTAGTTGAGATGTAGCCTTCTCCATATTCTCCTTCAATCACTACATTTCTTCCTTTTGGTCCTAATGTTACAGATACAGCATCTGCTAATTTATTCACTCCTGATAAAAGAGCTTTTCTAGCTTCTTCGTCAAAAAATAGTTTTTTATTTTCCATTTGTATCCTCCATAATTGTTAAAATTTCATTTTCTTTTACTACTAAGCATTCTTCTCCATCTACTTCGATCTTCTGTGCACCAAATTTTGGTAATGCTATTAAATCATCTACTTTGGTTACCATTGCAACGACCTTATCACCGTTGAATAAACACGGTCTTCCTGGTCCTACTGCAATCACTTTTGCGATGATTGATCCTTCTTGATTCATGTCTGGTAGAATCACTCCTCCACTTGTCATATCTGCTGCATCTATTGGCTTACAGACTACACGGTCTTCAATTGGTGTTAATTTCATAACTACTCTCCTTTAATTGTTTTGTGTTTGTACTAAATAATAAACAGACTTATAGTCTGGGCCTTCTATTGTTACTCTAGCTAATCCGTCAGGACTAACCTCCATTAATCCTGAAGTCATATCTCTATTGGCTAGTAATATTTCCTTCATATGATCTGCTGAAAAAGAAATATATTCTAAATCAGGTACTTCTGTATTTGCGTTTGTTACATCAAATATAATCTTATTAGTCGCCATCGAGTCTGAGTGACCTATAATTACTTGCAATTTGTCTCCGAAATCATTTGCTACTACTGTGAAATTTGTTTCTTCAGATAAAGCTGCTTTTGCTCTGATAAATCTAGACACAAAGTCTCCATCTACTGTAATAGTTGTAGTGAATTCTGGTATCTGTTTAAGTTTTGGAGCTTTTGGTATTATCGATTCTTCTGATAGAATGTACTCTAACATTGTAGTACTGTCAGTCATCCCTATTGAATAATTGCGACCTTCTTGATGATTTACCAATACGTTAATATCAGTATCTAATACGCTAATAAGTTTTTTGAGTTGTGATGTTGTGTATATACAATAATCACCTTCTGTGAATCCGATGCCCTTATACTTAACGTTTCCTAATAACGTCTTGTCATCAGATATAAAGTTTGTGCGCATCTCTTCTTTAGATACATTCCACTTTACAGATTCGACACCACCTCCTAATGAGTATTTGTCTATAAAACCATTTAATTTTTGTTTGTCCATATAATAACCTTTATTTTTTCTATATATAAATATATATTAAGTTAACTAAAATCGAAAAATTTCCGTATCATTTTCGTATTTTTTGCTGGTAATTTACCCCACTTCAATGCAGTGTAAAAAGCCGATAATTTATTTTCTAAATCTGACTGAAAGTGTCTATTATAGTCGATATATTTTTCTATATATTGAACTATCTCAATCGGATCGTCATATCCCTTCATTGCTAAACTGTCATATCCATAAGGATTCTGTTTCAAGTATACCCATTTAATTTTATCACTACTCCGAATCTCACCTAAATGCGTCTGCTTGAGTGCTGTGATCATATCATTGTACGAAATGGCTGCTTTGACATGTGCTGGGCATCCTTTACGAGTTGCTGTTCGTGTAGACCCATCAAATTCCAACTTATACTTTTGAATATTCTTTACACCCGTCGGCTTAGCTACATCTAGTATAGGAAGAGTTTCTATCTCATCTCGAAAGTCTAATACTTTATTATCAACATACTCTTGTGTTTTATTTTGTAGAATATCTTGCAATACTCCTGCCATAAAAGTTCTAAGTGCAGCTGGAAAGTTTGATCGTACAACATCAATACCCTTGACATCTAATTTATCTACTGGGTGTCCCTCAACGTTAATGATCCATTGAGCATATCGTTTCTTAGCTATCCATATTCCCGCCTTTGCAATAGTCTCTTGTTTAATGTCAAATCTGTGATCGTCTATATTAAACAATTTCTTAGCCATAACATCATATGTTTTATTCATATGATCTTGAACATCTTTTGCAATGATAAGAATCTTCTCAGACATTATTTTATCGTCTGTTATATCAACGTTGGGATACCGCTTCTTAACAAGTGGAAGAGCTGAGAAGAATACTGAGTCGGTATCTGTATAGATGCAATGTTCCTTAACTTCTTCTAACTCTTTGCTATAATACTGATCACCTATTTTAGCTGTGGTCTTAATTACAGTTTGTCCTGTAGTGGTTACAGCTTCTGCGTTGTCCAAGTCAAAGAATCTAAACGATGCTAAACCTAATACCCCATACATTGAGTTCAATAGGATCTTTTGAGTATATTGCTTTTGATCGTAGAATTCAGCCTTGACCGTATCACCTTCTTTCTCATACTTCTTACGTAGGTTTTTATACTCAACTCTTTCTTCAAACCACGTATTCAAAATAGATGGAACAAGTCCAGGTCGCGACTTATCAAACATAACACCATTAGCAGCTACTGAGTAATTCTTTTCTTCAATGAATTCTTTATACTCAGCCATATGCATTTTCTTATTAGTTTTACCTAACTGAACCGTAAAGTTTCTATCTTTATCCTTATTGAACGCATCTTGATCCCAATCAATTACCTTTCCCATTTTAGTTTCAGGACTGATATTGAGTGACATAATAATAGAAGGATATAGGGATGTTAAATCTAAATCGTATATCCACTCATACCTACCAGGGTTTGGTACCTTAACAAATGCTCCAGTAAACTTACCTTCCCGCTTACGCTTTTCCGGTTTATTCTTTGTTACGATTCCTAGTCTATTACAATATGTAAGAATTGCTCCTTCGAGATAATTAGATGTAATATGGATATACTCATATCGTACATGACCCTTATGACATATTGCTCTAGTCAGATCTAAGAATTTTAACTTATCATCTAACCGCTTTACGATCTCAACATCATTTAAGTTATACTCAATATACTTATCAATATCCTTTTCGAATAAATCATCTAGAGTTCCATCATACTCAATCTTCCCCAATCCAACTTCAGTCTGTCCTATTGCGTCTAGTCTATACGATGATCTTTCACCAATAGTATATTTACGATATAATGGTAGGTAATCTAAACAAGACACTCCTTCTATATAATAGCGATCTAAATGCTCTCTATAGTTTACCTTTCCAATGGGACTCAATGAGTTTGCATAATCATCACCCAATACAGTTTTTATTCTATTGTAAAGATACGGTACATCAAATCCTTCAATGTTCCATCCAGTGAGAATCGTTGGATCTAATTCTACATACTTCTCTAGAAATTTGTATAGAAGTTCTCCTTCAGTTTTACATATTACTACTTCACAATTGTCTTTAGATACACTCTTTACACGATCCTTTTCATCTAATACGAAAACTCCATACTTATCTATCGATCGTTCATACCAAGCTATTGCTGTAATCTTATTTACTGGATCTCTCCAATCAGGGAAGCCTTGAAGTATTTCAGTCTCAATATCAAAGAACACTTCTCTATGATTTGTAGATGGAAAGTCTGAGTCTCCATACTCATGAATCAATGCTTTAGTTTCCATTGGAACATCATATTCATATAGTTTACCCGATCGTTCATCTTCTTCCGACCATCGTTTAACAACTCGTACAGTTTTACCATCAATAGCTTTCCTCTGACCTCTTGGATCTTTGAGGTAAGCATATCGATACTTACTTATCGGGTTCTTGATATGACCTAACTCGTCATCCCAAATATGAACCGTACGAGTTTTGTAATCTACATAAATATTTTGATACATATATCTAAACTAATTCTTCAATTATTCCTACAATTTCACTAACAATTAATACTCCCATTGCTATCGTTAAATCGAAAGGTAATAATATATACCCTAGTATTCTTATTCCTGATTTTACAAAACTAATTGTCTGATGCATTTTTGCGTCTGGTTGTTTCATTTTACTTCTCCAATATATTGCGCATCCAATTAATATTTGCATTAATCATTTTTTCTACCGACATTTGTTTATTGTCAATACTATGCTTCTTAGCTGTTCTCTGAATATGAAAGTCCACCTCTAATTCTGACTTACCGTTCTTCAATCCAGTTGTACTATCATCTAATAATACACCATTGATCCCATGCCAAAAAGGTGAAGAGCTATCATTCGTGTCCATAACACCTAAAGCTCTCTGTGTGATCAATTCTCTTGGTCCATCGCCCAATCCTAAATAGTGATGGGAAAGATCTTTTCTTTGAGATACTAATCCTTCTCTACACATATAAGCAGTTGCAAAAATTCTATTAGCTGCTATATCGTTCGTACCAGTCAACCCACAAAATGCATTAGGCATTCCTAATATAGACATTCCCATAACTTTTACTTCTGGAAGCTCTGCTAATCTTTTATAGCATTCTAACCATCCTTTATAGTTTCCCGTCTCTGATTGTGGTACTGCCATTATTTCATAGTCTTCATCCTTAGCCATTTCAATAAAAGCAACTGTGGAGTCGTATGTTACACTCCAAGGCTCGAATGGATAATCTGGCGCTACTACATAAGTTGGCTTCACACCACTGTCTGCAATTAACTTCATTAGTGGTTCTGGATCTAAACTCTTTTTAAATTCAAATGCACCATTATCACATATGATGGTATCACCTCTATCAGCTTTTTCTCTATAATAAGCTGCGTATTGTTTATCTTTTAATAAATGTGCTAATATCAAGTGAAAATCAGCATCTTCCGGTATAAGGTCTAAATACTCTACTGGAGCTATGTAACCAAATTTAGTTTTTTTCATATTTTTTCTTTTCCATATATTGTTTAACTTCTTGTAATCCTAATTCATTATCTTTAAGTAAATATTCTTCAAATGTATTTCGATCAAATTCAATATCCTTTGAATCTCCTCTACTACAAAATCGTTCAAAACACATATCTAAAGGTGTATTCATCCAAATCATTTCTGCTTCTGGATATGCTGATACAATCTCTACTTGTCTTGGCCCACTTATTACTACTCCTTTTTTCTTAGTAGTTCGTCTAAGTTCTCCAATCTGATAGATAATTTGTGTAGATATCTCTGGATGACCTTGTAGTTTATCTCGCTTATTTGTATCTAATATTCCTCTGACTATGTCTGAGATTTCTATAAGATCATAATCTAAATCATCTGATAGTAATCTAGCTTCATAAGTTTTTCCGCTACAGATTGTTCCTGCGACAAATATTATATGATCTCTATACATAGACCTCTGCACCATTCTCGTTATCCTCAAATACGGAGACGTATACGCATTTGAATTCTTTTAATATTTCTTCAGCTAACATTTCACAGGACTTAGCTCCGAACTCATGTGTCCTGGATTGTAGATTATAATATGTATGTCCTAACCATTGTTCAATATCTCTCTTGAACATGATAAACTCTACATCTCTATCATCATGATTAACTTGTTTCTTAGCAGTGATAAACCATTTATGTCTATGCATACTTGATAAGAATCCTACTTCTGGGACTATTGATTGAGCATCTGGCCAATTATGTAATCCTTCTATTTCTAACTTTACTATTACGTTTGTCTTCATATTACTCTTAATATACGATTTTTTATTCGATCTAGCTACTAAACCTTTAGAAACTTTTTATATGCACTTGACATTCTATCAAAAAATTTAGTTTTAAGAATAGCAGAATGAGCTTTATTAAGCTCTTCTCTATCTGCTATATTTATTAAAAATGTTGGTGCAAATGATCTGGGGTTGTATCCATCTATCTCAGTAACTTCATCGTTAGGATTAAAGCATATGATTTTATATTGTGGATATCTATTCTTTTTAAGTAGTTTGTTTAGAAAACTCTGATAGGATCTAGTTTCATTAGATGATAATTCACCTGAGTTTACTAGAGCAAATAAAGCTGACTTGTACTTACTTTTATGAAAAACCTCAACACGTTCTATAAACGTTTCAATATTTGGATCAAATACATCTATCATCATTAGATCTTTATCTAATTCAGTACCAACAAATGGACAGACCGGCATATTTCCATATTCAGGACGTTTTTGTTTTATGATAAAGTCGAGATAACCCCTAACTCTCTTTTTTAGAGTTGTATATGGACATCCTGACTTTTTCATATCTTACTTAACGTCTTTATCTTTTTGCCACTGACCATCATATAATTCTGCAGAATTGTTCTCAAACATAATAATTTGAGCTAACCGTGCACCTTTTTCCAATACAACTGATTTGGTAAGTGTCATTACACCACCCATCTGATCCACTTCAAATCCTGGATCATACACACCACTTGTTACAGTTCCACCCATTCTAAGAATAGATGATCTCTGACGGATGAATGCAGTTGTCTTATCATCTAGCTTACATCCTTGTTCAAACGTAACACTATAAATCCCTGGATGTAGTACCCACACATTCCGTTCATCACCTTCTGATTTTTCTACAGTTGATAATGTAACATCATCATATTTATCCAACATAGTAGCATCTGAGAATAACATTCCACCTCTGATAGCTTTTACATCTACTACGGTTAGATCATAACCTACTTGAGCTTTTTTTCCTTTACCATTTGTGGTAAGCATTTGCTCAACTTGATTTGCATTTAATAACATATTATATCTCGAATCCTAAATTCAATACCATAAGCCTAAATTTACTCCCATACCACTTTACTTCTAATACAGTGAAGGTTCCAATTCTACATTCTAAATAATACTTTTCTTTTTTGTTTCCAGCATCAAAGCCGTTTATCCAATTTACCATTTTTATTCTCCGTTTTCTAATTTGTAAATAGCAGGAAGATTTCTACTTAATCCATTGTCGTCTAATCCATAACCAACGACCCACTCGTCGTTAATTTCAAATCCGTAAACATCCATTGGATGATCTCCACCTTTTCTTTTTAATAATGTTACTATCTTGATACTATTTGGTAATTGTGAACTGAGATGTAAATATACCTCTTTCATTGTTTCACCCGTATCAATTATATCTTCTATAATATACACATTTTTTCCCTGAATAGCAACTTCTATATCTTTTAATATTTTAACTCCTCCTGAGTTATCCTTTCCTTCATATGACTTAGCTCTTATAAAATCTATTTCACACAATCCGTGGTATTGTTTTACCAAGTCACTGAAGAACATAAATGCTCCATTTAATACGCATATAAATACCGGTGGTGAGGATGCATTTCTTTTATCTTCAACTTGTTCTATCATTTGAGCCATCTCTACAATCCTTGATTGTATCTGGTCGTGTGTTATCATTTGTTCCATACTAAATATCTTTTCTTGTTTCATGTTATTCTTTATATATCGCTGAATTATTGCCATTTTCCATAAACTCTACACTTGAGATTTTAACACGGCCATCAGTTTCTAGTTGTACAAACTTGTTTAGTTTATTAAACACATACTCTGCAAACTTCTCTGCTCCAGTAGCTTCAACTTCTCTTAACTGTATAACTCCTAGATCAGATAATGATTGAAACATTAATGCTTCTGGATCATCTTTAGCTATAACGACTGTATGATCAAACATATAGTCCATCCATGCTTTTGGTTGCATACCATCTATAAGATTTTTAGCTCTCTTCATGCCTCCGAAGTCCCATACCCAATTTTTATGATCCAACTCTCCTTCAAATACTACCTTGAATGATACAGCGTATCCATGTAAATATTTACAATGAGTTTCTACTGCTTTCCATTGTCTAAAGCAGCAAGTGAATCCACTGAATAGTTTGGTTGATTGATATTTTGCCATATTGTATTTACCCTTTATTGTTTTGTTTATCATATTGATGTATAGCTATTCTTAACTTTGTAATTAAATCTTTTACATCATCTGGATCTAGTGTTATTGCGCAACATGTATCCTCAATATGATCTTCTAGTTCTTTTACAATAGCATATATTTCTTTTACAGTCATTATACACCACGTTCTATGTCATATGCTATAATATGATCTCTCCCAGTCATATTATATCCATGTTCTGCTACCATTTCGAATACTAAAGGATACATCTGAATTAACGTTTCTCTCGTATCTCCTGCAGGCATTATATAAGTCTTATCTTTCGGAATATCTAATTCAATCCTATACGCTTCAATTTCTGCAAGATTTTCATCTGTTCCATCCCATACTGGCTTGAAATGGTAATCTTTGTGAAATGACATCATTTGTTTTATTGCTTCCGTATTTTGTCTTTTTCTGTTATGTGTATCTATAAATCTTTGGTCAATAACTTTCCCAGCTGGAGTAATAGCTCCAACAACAGGAACGGAATTACTAAACTTAGGACTAAGACTAATAAGATCAATAGGATAATCGGTTTCAACAAAAGCAGATCCTTCAGTTTCAATAGTAATAATAATATTTCTTTCATAAGCAAAGTGTGTTAACTCATTAACCAACGCTGGGTGCATTGTTGGTGATCCACCAGTTAACATCATTTCTTTTACTTGTGGATTCTCGTCATATATTTTGACTATATCATTAAAGGTAAATGTACCTTTTTCTGGATGTATGGAGGTATACCATGAGTCGCACCATCCTCCTTCACCAAAGTAGCAACGGTGAGTACAACCAGTAGTTCTAACTGCAATTGTTGGTCTTCCAAACCTACTTCCTTCGGATTGAACACACCTATATACTTCTAGTATAGGTAATACCTTATCGTAATCTAAAATTCGTTTATTCACTATGCCAATCTACTTTGATCTATTAGATTAAAAAATTCTGCCCTTGTAATATCAGCTTCGATAAATCTTCCAGACATTTGAGATGTTTTCATAACACTATCATGTTTAATACCTCTACACTTAACACAATTATGTTGTGATTCAATAACTACTGCAACTCCTCTATGTCCTTCACACAATTTTTCAACGTGATCGTGAATTTGCTTCGTCAATGATTCTTGAATATTTGGTCTTCTTGAATAAAAGTCAACTATACGGTTCAACTTACTTAACCCAACTACCATATCAGTCTTCTCTTTTCCTGGGATGTAAGCTACATGAGCTACTCCTGAGAATGTAAGATTATGATGTGCACACATACTCATTACCGGTATTCTTGTTTGGCATATTAGTCCCGTATAACCTTCATCGTTTGGGAATGCAGTAATAACTGGTTCAGCTCCTATCGATCCTGCGATCAGGTCATTTACCCATGCTTTTGCAACTCTTTGTGGAGTTCGATCACTATGCTTGTCGGCTTTCCAATCAAATCCTAATGCTTCTAAAAATTGACCGTAATGTACTGCAGCTTGTTCAATCATTAAAGCTTTCTCAGCTTCTGTTCTTGGCATATTGCCATTCGCTTTTTTTAATAAATCCATAACCTTTTCTTTTCTTTATTATTATATTACTTAAATATAAGAAATATAATTCGTTTATACAACAGTTTCTACTTTTTTTATTTGATCCATTCTTCTAGTTCAGTTGGTGTTGGCCATGTTAAAGCTTTTTGACACTTATCACACACCCATCTTGTATCACTTACCTTTACAGTCTTTATCGTTTGATTTTTGTGCCTGCACTTGTTTTGATAGTCCTCTATTTCCTTCTCGATTTGCTTCAACCGTTTGGTCATATCGTTCATGTTTATCATGAGATCTCTCCGTAGTGTTACGTAACATTTCCTCATAATATAACCGTTCAATCCAATCTTCTTTATACAATCTCACAAGAACCTCCTGCGCAGGCTAGTTCACCTTTAAGATCAGTTTCATCTTTTTCTTCTACAATATTAGATAAGTCTATTTCAGTTAACGACTTTAACATTTCGTTATATTTTTCTTCTGTGATATCTTCGAATGGTGCTTGTGTATATGTTCCACCATTATAAGGTAGTACTGATAAACCATTATAGTGTTTTCTATTTTCCCACATCCATTCACCCGCATATTCCCACTCATTGTCTCTTAACGAAACGGTTGCAGACACGTTATGTGTATTAGATCCATTCCTATGTCCTGGAGACACCCATTCTTGAGCTACCTTCTTTACTCGTTCTAATAACTGGAATGGAGATTCAGTTCGCAATATTGAACCTTCTGGTGATTTCTGTGGTATTTGAATTACAGCTGTATCGTGTGGACTGAAGTATTCGTCTTCAACTAGCTCTGGATGGTGTTCGTTGAGATATTTATACATTGATTCATTTTTACCAACTCTAATTCTTCTGATATAATAATCGTTGTGCCATGCGTGGATACCTGATGATGTACCTAATGTCAATGAGGTAGTTCCTGCAGGCTTGACTGTTGTACATCTTGCTGATTGCTTAATTCCTATAAGTTTTGCAACTCTAGCATTTTCCTTCTTAACAATTTTTGCAGCTGATTTCATATCATATCCTAATACTACACCCGAGCCAATACCTGTCATTGATATTCCTATCAATGCATCTTTTTCAGTAGTATCTTGCCATACCTCTCTTAAATAGTGAAAGTTTGTATATCCTGCTTGAAGAGTTCCAATAAATGCAGCTGACTTTACCCTTGCTTCAAAATCTTCTTGTGATTCTATATCACTAGCATTTACTTCACATAGATTACAAAATTGATACGGTCGTAAAGCTATTTCACAGCAAGGATTAGTTCCCCAGTCTTTATCATTGTTAAGATATATACCAGGTTCTCCTGCTCCAGACAACTCTACTCTTTTCCAAAGATCCATGAAAAATTCTTTAGTTATTTTGTGTCTCATTAAACATGCTGAGTTATTTGCTCTACCCCTCTGTGGATTCAATTCCCACCAATTACCACTTTTACAACCGATCATTTCATTATCATCAGCGCTAAATAAACTAATAAGAGCAGCTCTTCTTATTCCTCCTGCTAATACAGCATCTGCAATGTGGCAAACTATATCGTGGACTTCAATTGTCGATAATTTATCTCCCGATTCTTTTTCCTTCAACATTCCATCAATCTTAACCAAACATTCTTTTAATGGTTGAGGTCCTGGTGCTTTACCACCCGATGTTACAAGTCTTGCACCTTTTGGTCTAATATCAGAATAATCAAATTCAACACGACTTCCACCACCATTCATGTATGATTTCATAAGAACTTTTACTGCGTCTGCCCATCCTTCAATACTATCACTAATCAAATATCTTTTCTTCCTTTTAGGATATGGTTTTTGAATTACTGAGAGTTGACTTACATGATGTTTCTGCACTGAATACCCCACTCCCGTTCCACCTAGCAATAAGAACATGCATTCACTGAATGATTCAATTGAATCGATTGGAAGATATGCACAGTTATATACTCTATTAGGTGATATCTCAATTGGCTTACCTGCAAATTGCATAGATCTCATAGATGGTAATATCTTTTTATCATATACCATTTTATACACTTCTTCAATATCAGCTTTGAGTGCTGGGTATTTTTTTTGATGCATTTGCATATTACGCGTTACTAATTCTTCCCATGTCTCTCTTCTATTCAGTTCTGGCACGTACTTTGCATACTTCATATAGACAGTAATGTCTGATAGAATTTTGTTTGAAATTTCCATTATAATCTTCCTCTATTTTCTTTTGATCCTGTTGTGTCGGTATAAATGTTGTGTATATAATAATTATGTGTATATATGTATATAGCTCTATCCATCAGCCGGTTTATCTTTTAATTCCATGAATTTATTGGCCAACCTTTTTCTCATAAATTCTGCCCCTCCATCCATTTGTTTCTGCGTGTCTTGTCCTGCAGCTGAAGCTCCTTCGTATATGTGAATTTGTCCATTTGATGTGTTCATTTTAGATGGTAATGTTATTCCATCTGGTCCAAATCTATTTTTAATAACATGCCACCTTCCAGTACCTGCTATCTTGTCTTCTACTTTTCTTGATAGTGATATTACAAAGTCTGCGGTCATAATTTTTGAATACGACTCTGCAATCTTTTCTGCTCCAATAACATCTTCTTCCAATGCTGATCTATTTGCTTGAGATGCAGTCCAAACTGGTATTTCATATTCTCCTGCCATACCTCTTAGATCTTCATATATGTTTCCAAGCTCATGTCTCACTTCCTTACCATTACCCCTTAATAGATCAGCATAATCTACAACAACTAAATCTGGCTTGAATCCTTGTATCGTGCATTTGTCTATATGTGCGCGTATTGTATTTACAGTCGCACCTTTAGTTGGAAAATACTTTACTATCAATTGGCCTTTTAGTTTCTTTACTCGCTTTTCAACATCTTCTTGGTGAAACTTCAAATTCTGAGCTGGGATACCAGTGAATACAGAGTCGAATCTTAACCCAACATATGCTTGATTTAATTCTAATGTATAATGAACTACAGTCTTACCATTCTTTACAGCATTTGCAGCTACATTAACTAATCCCCACGATTTACCAATTCCAGCTGGTGCTACAAATACTCCTAGTTCTCCTGCTCCCAATCCTCCATCAGCCATATCATCTATTACTTCCCATCCTGTTTTTACAGTCTTACGTAAACTTTCTACATATCGGTCATTAATATCAACATTATAATCATGGCCAATATCTTTATCACCACCTGCTTTCATTGCTTCATCAATTATAGATTTGATACCATCATAATTTCCAAATTGCAACATTTCTACCGAACTTGTTATTGCTTGTTTTATTTTTTGATTCTTGCAGAACTTGATAGTTTCATCTTTAATAAAATCTAAATCTTCAGCTTCAAAATTACGTACAGCATCTTTAAGATTTTGTACAATTTCAGTTTTAAGTACATCACTACTAACATTCTCTAATTTTACTTTCATCACTTCTAATGTTGGTTGTGATTTGAAGTCGTTGTAATATTCGGTGATTGTATTCATCATCCATTTATTAGCTTCCGATTCAAAATATTCAGGATCTAGAATATCCATGATCTGTTGCAAGAATGGTTTATCCTTGAATAAGCAAGCCATCAATTTAGATTGAAAGCTATATCCATATTTTAAGAATGTATCTGACATATGCTTCTAATATAAGAAAAATATTTGTAGTATGCAACTAAACTAATGAAAAAGCATGTAGGGGCATAAAAACTTCTTTTAGCCAAAATTCATGATTTCTAATAGCCGTGTTCATCTTATCTTCAACCAACATTAATTGAAACTTCGGTTTATTCAAAGATGGTACTGGGTTGTGTACAATATTTCTGATTGTTTCTTTTGCTCGTCCTGATATATCTACATCGTGGAGTTGCATAAGTTTGTGATTTAATTCTAGTAGATCGTAGTTCTCATTAATTGCATTCAACATTTTTATTTTACTGTCTGCTGATAATTGAATGAGATCATCGATTGTAACTTTTTGTTCTTCTGATAGTTCTGGTACTCGTTTGAGTAATGACTTCAAACCCACTCCAGGTATTCCTGGAATATTGTCGGACTTATCACCACTTAAAACTCTATACATTAAATAATTTGGAGCTGATATTCCATATTCTTCTAAGATATCATCTGCAAAGTACATTTTCTTTTTTGTTGGACTCCATACACCTATTCTATCATCTATTAACTGTAAAAAGTCTTTATCTGATGACATAATAAAATGTCTTGATTCCGGAAGCACTTGCTGCGTTATATATGCAATTGCATCATCTGCTTCTATGTTATCGATCGACATGCAACTTACTGGTAACGTGTCCAAGTAGTTTATCAATCTTCCTAGTTGCATTTTCATATTCTCTTGCTGATCCGTTAACGATCCAGATTCATATGCTCTATTTAATTTTTGAGTGGGTTTTCTGTTTCCCTTATAAGCTGGAAATACTTTACGTCTTCTTGACGACCCACCTTTCCCATCAAAGCAAATAATCACTCTGGTAGGTTTGATCCTTTTAATTGCAGCTCCTATAGACATTAGAAATCCACTAATGCCACCCACGTGAATTCCATCATCATTTGTTGCTGGTGAAACTGACCATGATCTGATGAAGGTATTGAGGCCGTCAATAACTAATACCCTATCATTGATATTGCTACCAACAGCCTCATTTTCCTTTAACGAATCCAATATTGAAAAATATTTGTTCTTCATAACCTTTATTCTTTATCCTTCTGGTACTGGTTCGCTACTTAGATCAATATCATCTACTCCTAATTTGTCAGTTTTGTATTTCATAATACTAACCTCACACATTTTTTCATAGATTTGATTTTTTAGATCTTCATCTTTCTCAAGTAATTCTTTCCAATCCTTAGATAGGAATTTATGAACTTCTCCAGTGTCTGTATCTGTATATCCATACCACGCACCTGATTGCGTAACTAACTTGTGGTTTTTCAATACATTTAACCATCCACCTAAATCATCCACACCACTTTCAAATAGAATTTCAAACTCAGCTTTTCTCAAAGGAGGTCCCATTCTATTCTTAACTACTTGAGCACTTGTTTTCATTCCAACTACTACATCCTGCTTGTCAACTTTCGTTTTCAATTGTCCCATAGATTTCAATCTAAGTCTACAGCTAGAGTGAAACCCTACTGCTTTACCACCCGATGTTGTCCATGGATCACCAAACATTACTCCCAACTTCTGACGGAGCTGGTTTGTGAATACTAGACAAATTCGTTGTCTACCAATCATTTGAGTAACTTTTCTCATTGCTTTTGACAGAATGATAGCTTTTGAAGTTGCCCAACCGTCTTTCTCATAATCCGCTTCCATTTCTACTTTAGTAGATGCTCCAGCTAACGAATCTACAACGATTGTTACCAATCTGTCTTTACTAGACTCCCTAACTTTGTTTATGATGTTTTCAATTGACTCAAAAATGTCTTCAATTGTTTCCAACTGTACATATAACATCTTTGATACATCCATACCGATAGCACGTAAGAACTCTTCGTTCATTGCATTCTCAGTATCTATGTAAACTGCTAAGCCACCTTTCTTTTGAGTATTAGCCAATAGGTGAGCTGCAAGTAATGATTTACCTGAAGCTTCTAGACCAGTTATTTCGGTAATTCTACCAACTGGTATTCCACCATGAGGTCTATTTGCAATAGCTAGATCAAGCGTAGATGATCCAGTTGATATCCATTCAGTCAAATCTGTTGGTGTATCTTCCGATCCATCTAGAAAATGTGCTACTTTGTAATCTTTGAATTGTTTATTCAACGATGCTGCCAGCACCGTAGCCAGTTCGTCCCTGACTCCTGCTTTATCTTTTGCCATAACTTACCTCTTACTTAAATAATTCATCAAATGCGTCATTGACGTCATCTACTTTTTTGGTAGATGATTGTGCATTTGTTTGAGTTGATGCTGCTCCGGTTGGTCCTGCAGGAGTTTCATCACCTGATCCTGGTTCTAACCATTCAGCTAATGCTTGCTTCAAGTCATCATAAGATACTTCTTTAAATATCTCAGTAATGTTCTTTTGCTCATTCATTATTTTGTTTGCCACATCTTTGTTGTCAGTAGCAGCTGTTTGGTTGGGCTTCACGCGGATTGTAGTTTGAGGGAAGTTCTTTCCAGTTTCTTCTTTTGTCATGAATTCAACTGTAATGTCTCTTCCTGCTTGTAAATCTGTGATATCACCATAATCTGGATCAGCAATAAAACTTAATAGTTCTTGGTAAACAGTTTTACCAAATCCCCATAATTTTACACCTTCTGATTCCTGTCCTCTTACTAATACCGGTACATAAGTTCTCAATGTTGGATCAAGCTTTCTTGCCATTTGCCAATCATCTTTATTACCGGTAGCTTTCAATTGTTCTGCAAATTCCACTACTGGATCTGCTTTACCAAAAGTTACTGGTGATACATAGTTCTTCTGTCCTAAGTTGTAATGAAAGTACATTTCCCTAAAAGGGTTATCTTTATCATACTGATAAGGTACTATTCTGATTTGTTGTTTGCCTGGTTCAGGCTTCCACAGATTTGAAGTTCTGTTGGTTTGGGATTGCAAGTTATTTAATTTCTTGCGGATTGCGTCTAAGTCAATAGCCATTTTTTAATCTCCGTTTGTTAATTAGTTAATAAAATTATTTGTCATTAGTTACCTATATAAATAGGCTTCTAAAATGATTTACATTAAATATACAAAATAAAATTTGTATTTGCAACTTATTTCCAGATTATTTGTATGCCAACTAAAATTAAGGCTAGTAATAAGGAAACGAGTGTTTTTGTGTTGATACCCTCATTCATATAGACACTCGTCAATACTGCGAATGATGATATACCGGTTGCAAATCCTATAAATCTTCCAGGCCATAGTGACCCGTTAAAGTATCCGACTACATAGGTTGTTGCTATAATAAATGCGTATGATATAGGAACGGCAAATATACATGCCATTGCAAATGGGTGATCTTTGGCCCACTTCCAAACGAATTGACCGTTTGTTTGATACCAGATTAGTGTTTGCCCAAAGAAGAATAATAATATTCCGAATAATAATTTTACCATAGTCTTTACCTTTTTATTTAGACTAAATATACGAAATTATTTTGGAGTATGCAACTATTTAGTTGTTTTTTTTGATATAGATTACGTCTTCGATCTCAGTATTAATTTTTCGAAGTCCATCATCATTTGTAACAAGCATTGTATTTTTATAGTTATCCCAATCTATCTGATATGATGTATCCAATACACCATTGTTTAATAGTTTGATGAGATTGTTTAATGCATTTATAGTATATAATGTGTTTGTATTTTTCTTACGGTGAAGTGATATAGTATTATCCATTATTGTAAAGTCGCCTGATGCATCGATATTATACGTGCACATTAGATCATTTGCACTTCCCGCTTCTCTCAATATAAATATTTTATTATACAGTACTGTGTATGTCTGTATGATAATATCTACCGTTTCAGTTAAGTGTGGTTTTTGCGTGAATGTACATAGTAGTTGAGTCCTCATATCTTACTCTATCAAGCTTTGGAGTTTATGGTTCACAGGATACGGTCCTAATAGTTTTGTTCCTTCCATTATCATTGTTAGTTTTGAACTGCTGTTAGTTCCAGTTCTTAATAGTGTATAATACTTTTGATTATCCTTTGTAAGTTCAGATAATACCCAACATGTAATTGTATAGTATGTTTTCTTAGGAGAAGGTTCAGCTTTTACAGCTAACATTTTGAAATCGATTTCATTCTCACTCAACCGTTTTTCAACTGCATCTGCTGTACCTAGATATGTATATGGAGTTTTACCAAATGCACCATATACTTTCCATACAGGTAATTTTGTTCCACCAAATAACATCTCCGCTGTTAGATCGCTAATAATTCCTTTCATCTTGCTTACATCAGATACTAAATCAATTATCAATTGAGCTGTTGCTATATTTGCAATTAATGATAATACTGTGGTACTTCCTGGATGTTTATCATTCGACAGTTTTATATTTTTTACGGGCTTTACTTTTTTGAATGTTCCTATTGCGTATTTATTAGATTTTACTTTTTTATTTAGAGTATCTATATATCCATTTACATTTTTAATCGCTTGCATTGGATTTTTTGCAACCTCATCAATTTCAGCTTCTAGTTTTCCTGATATTGTACCTTCTTTTATTGTATATCCTGATAGTAGAGCTGATACCGCTGATGGTGGAATAGATTGTCCGTTTTGCAATCCTCCTAGGAATTTATTTCTAAAAGAAGAAATTGCGGAATTGAACTTATTCTTTATAGTATTAAATGATTTAGTCGCAAAAGCTTTTATATTATCAAGAAAACCTTCTGTGAGTACTTCATATACCAAGCCTTCATTTGTAGTAGGCTTTTCGCCTTTTAGAATACTAGTTGCATCTCCAGTCGATATTCCAAGATCATATACACCCCTGAGACTTTTCGTAACTTTACCCATTTGTGCACCTGATGCTGATTTCTTTAGTGAAACTTGCCAATACTTGATACTATCTCCAACTTTCACATATCCATCAGTTGTTCCTTCTATAGCATTACTTTCATCTGCGATTGCTGCTAGTAATGCACTTTTTGATACATTGGATATCACACAGTCTGCAGTATTAGCTTTAGAACCTTTTCTTGTTAGTCCTCTAGTTTTTTCTGCAGTGTAGAAGTCTCTAATTCCTGCATGGATGAAGTGCTTTGCCGAACCTCCTACCACCTTACTACAATATATGCTCATTCCTTTTGCAAGTGCACAGCATAATGCTATATCTTGCATACTATTTTCATGGAATTCTAGGTTTGTTGAGTCGAATGTTGGTAGTGTAAAATTACCGATAATTGATGTTCCTGATCCATCCCAATCACCTGAGCCAAACTTTAACTGTTTTAGTGCAGTTGTTGTTATCTTGATAACATTTTTACATTGAGCGATATAATCTTCTACATCCTTTTGCTTTTTAACTTTTATTTTCTTAAATACTGATGGGAGATTCAATAAAGGATCTATTGCACTGGTAGAGATACCACCAATGCCAATACAAGCTGCAGTTTCCATCATTGCTGTATTTAACGAAGCATCCCTCTTACTTTCAAATATGTGACCTTTTCCCGATAAAGAGCTTATAGCATTTTCAATTAATTGGGTTGAATATTTTTTAGATACCAATACTTCACGTAATATTGCAAGATCTTTTGCGTTATATGGTTTATCAGCATATCCGTGTGGATGTGTGTAAAACCAATCTTCTATTACATCATCAATTAGGTAGTTTAAGTTCATGTTCAATGTCCATCATATTATTGTAATTATACCCATGTTTCACCTTTACTGGAAACTTGATGGTGTTTATTACGTCTTTTATAAATATCTCTTTGTCGGACAAATCAAAGTCAAATAAGAAGGAATCGTACGTATATAGTACAAGTTTTGATTGATACTTCTGCATAACCCCGTAAATCTCCGATAAAATCGAAATATTACTCTCTGTTTCAAGTGATTGGATGTAATAATTAAACAATTTCTGTGGTGTCATGTTATTTAACACATGTTTATACATCGGTCTCTTAAATAAGTATGTAGGAATGTACTTTTCCGCGTTAAATTGATGCCATAACTCTTTTATTAGCTTATCTACTTTTGCAAAGAACTCTATCTGCAGGAATTCTTTTGGTACTCCACCATAAAGTATTCTAAAACTTATCTCCTTAGACTCCTTATACTCTTTCTTAGTTAGAGTCTGCTTATCAAAATACTGTCTACCAAGATACTCGTGTATAGATCCATCTGGTAGTTCGTAATCGAGAACATCAGCTATCAATCTCAAGTGATAAGCATCGAAATCCATCTCTATGAGTTTACCATTTGGAAACCTACTTATAAATCTTTCTCGAGAACCATCTTCTTTGTTAAGTGCGGCATAGTTTATGCTCTGGAATCTGTTTGAGGGTCTTCCAGTCGTTGTATATGGGTTATACTGTGTGTATTCGAAGCCATCTTTTGTATACAATCCCTGTTTTTCTATTTCATGTAATAATGGAATAGTTATATTATTATATTTATCAAAATATTCTTGGTTAATAACCGTTTCAGGATCTTTGGAAATAAAATCATAATTAGATCTAACACGGTCTATAGATGATGCTCTCTCAACGTGTTTAGTTATTGGAATAATTAAATTTGTATCTTTACGATTCCAAAACTTAGATGTAAAAAAATCATGAGCTGTAGTACTCGTTTCATCTATAGGTATAATTTGTCCGTAATTTATCCACTCCACCATATTCATATCAATCAATTCAATAGTTGGTAACATAAAATACATCAGACTTTTCTTGTCTATTGTATTTAATTTTTTACCACTTAGCTTTGTATTGACTTGTTCTAAAGTAGCTGTCCAAACAGCTTCTGGGTGGTTCATGGGAATTACATGAATTTCATTCATATTGAAAAAAATCAACATACTCAATGAATTATACATTGGATGATCCGTATCATTACAATATATGGGGATTATTACGGAATAATCCGGAATATCAAATTCCATTAGTGATTCATGTGATTCTATTATATTCATAACCTAAATTTTTATCTAATATACGAAATTATATTCGAATACGCAACTAATAGCCGCCTGAGCTTCCACCTGAGCTTCCACCTGAGCTTCCACCTGAGTTATAGCTAGAGTCTCCAGAAGATGTATCAGTTCCACCAGCTGGTGGTGTGATAACTGGAGAATCTCCAGTTGAATTATCCATCATATCAGAATCTTTCATCATAGTTCCATCCGGCATCCGGTGCATGCCATCTTCCATTTCCATTGGATGTGGCTTCCAAGCTTTACACCAATAATTTTTCCGAATCCATACATCCCCCCAATTAGTACATTTTCCCGCGATGTTGAAATGGCAATTTGAGCACTTTTGAAATCCACTAGATCCTGGTGCATATGCTGCAGGTAGAGATCTTGGTATTGGTGTGTTATCATCATATTTTCTTCCAGGAATATCAGGTAGTACATCCGGTTCCAGTAAAGCAAATAATGTAAATGATCTAACTACCTTTATAATTTTTGGATTATCCTTAGCTACTCGAGCTACGTTTTTACGATTTACTGTGTCAACACCTTTTTTATGGATAATTCCATTAAGATGTCTGTCGAATCGTGGGCCTTTCAACTTCCACGTGATTTTTACAACCTTCCATAGGTACGGACTTATTCCTTCTGTAGCACTTGCTGATGTGTCAAATTGTTTTTGGTCTATTTCAACTACAACATTACCAAGTTCACTTATTGCAAAGTATCTATCGAATTTACCATTCTTATATTGTTGTCCTGTTGGTATTGGACTTATAGCTTTTGGTGAAGAAAATACTGTATGGTCTTTCAAATTAGGGTCTTCTCTCACCAGTTTATCATAGATATAGTCAGCCATTAGCTTTCTCCTCCAATTCCTTCAGTATCGGTTGTATTATTAGCATATGTTTTATTTTCTGGTAAGTCTACTCCTTCTTTCTTCCAACTAATTGGATCTCTTGTAAATGAAAGTTCTGAAGGTGACTTCTTATCGAGTTGATTTGGATCGAATCTTCCACCTCCCGATCCTATTTTATATACACTCATATCTATTGGACGTCTACGCATTATAGATTCTACCGTTGTTTTCCATCCAGAAGTTGTAATGGAATGTTTTACGTTAGTAACTTGAAAGCATACTGTATCCTTATACCGTGCAGGTAAGTGAGTTGATAATAATGCATGACCGTAATGAATTCCACTTATTCCATCCAATTCAAAACTCATCTTAACTGGTACTATATTATGATCTAATAATGCATTATCTCCTACATTCGCATTAGCTTTATCATTTAGTATAGTTTCTAACAATCTACCAGCATTTGATACATGTTCTTCAGTAAGATTATCATGTATATGATATGTTAATAAATGCACAAGTCCTTGAACCCTTCCTTTTACATCTTTAGGGATTATGAACGTATTATCATCAGCTGTGGGTTCTGCGTTTGATATGGGTACTTGTATATTTTCGTGAGCTAAATCCACAAACATATTTCCCAACTCATATAACTTGTTTGGAACCGTCCCATCATCAAAAGCAGTATTATTACCATACAAAGCCATTACAGCCATTGCGTTTGGTATTTTACTCTGCAGAGAATATCCAGTCACTATGCTGTTCATTCGTTGAACTGGGAATTGAGCTACTACATCTACATGTGAGTTTGCATAATTAGCATCTATAATCTTAGTAGTTCCCGAATCTCCTTCTCCATCTATTTGAAATTTGAAATTCCAAATATTTCCACATGATTGTGACATTCCATCCAATACCTTTTGCATTGCATCTTTTATTGTTGTTGCATTTTTAAAACACTTATTTATAAAGTTTGTATTTATAAGTATATGTGGAAGGAATCCATACGTTCTTTCGGTCTTATCTTGATCAGTAAATAATTTAAAACTTTGAAGTCCCTCAAGTTTCTCGTTTCCTGCTGCATCGGAGATAAATTCAACTTGATTTTGAGTTTGATCGTCAAAGGAGACAACTTGAGATACACCAGTTTGGCCTGGTAGTATACATATTCTTGGATCTGTTGATGCTAGATATTGATGATTACATATTTTTGTAGGCAAGCTAACTAATTGATACATTTCACTTGGAAATGGCGTATCCGGTTCTTCTGGAGCTGTTGAGTAAAAATAAGCTGCTAGATTTTGAGAGCTGTTTTTGAATCCAAAATGATGGCCGTATTGTTCTACTCCTGATGCAGCTTCTTCTTTTGATTCTCCAGAAGCTTGGACGGTTTCATCTACTAACTCCTTTTCTCTTCCTTCTATATCTATAGGCTGTATTCCTACTGCTGAAGAATCTGGAAGAGGGGCTCCCTCTTCTATTGTAAGTCTAGTTTCCGAATCGTTATATTCATTCACTAATGTTTGGAATGCCTCTGCACTTAGTTTTTTACCTGCGGAATCAGAAGCTTCTGGGATTCTATTAGGCGGTCCTGCTAGTAGATGGTCTCCACTATCAAACCTAGTATATTTTACTCCTTCTGGGGATTGTAGTGATATATTATCATTTACTATCTGTTCTAGTACGCTAAATGGTATGAATACGTCTCCATCTGTAATCTTTCTGAATTCTTCGTATATTTTATATGCATCTGAAAATGCTATTCCTTTGGCTAGTGCGCCTGACTGTTTTGATTGTTGTAATTGACCTTTGAAGCTTGCCTTATTATCTGCGATTGTTTGTACAAATGCAAAGTTACCAGATGAATCCAATTTCTGGTAGTGTCCCCACATTGGCATAGGATAATCTACCACACGTGGTGTACTAGACTTTAATATGGTTGATTTGAGTGTTCGAATTTGATTACCTGATCCAATTCCACTATTATTTTCTTTATAACCACCATATATTCCATAAGGACCTCCTGATGAAGGTGCTAGTGGGTTTTGAGCACCAGTGCCTGACCCCAGTTTTCCAGCATCTATTCCAGAATGTTGTCGTAACGCGACCTCATTGTCTAATGCAAGGTGTATAACACCAAAATGTCTACTAACGTCTCCTGCTGTGAATTTGTGAGGGAATCCAAATGATTTATCACCATCATTACCACCTTTACCTACCACTGCATCTAGCCCCGCCCAAACTGATATTGCAGTTGAACCGGCTCCAGGTTTGTATTTGGTGAAGTAATGTGGACCTTTACTAGTACCAGACATAGCTTTGACAATATCTGATGCACCTGGAATCTTATTGTTATTATTCTCTTTGATAAATGCATGAAATTCTTCTAATCCTTTGCCAAATCCAAGTATTGATTCTCCTTGGGGGTGTCGTTTACAAGCTATCCGCATGGCATATCCGAATGCAGATAGAGGATTTCCTGCTGATAAAAATTTTGGCATAGTATCTGGTACAGTATACTTTTGATGACCCATTCCTTTTGATCCTTTGGTAATGATGTATTCTTTTGAGACTACAGACATCATAGGATTAATGTAATCATCTGGACTAACACCATTACCACCAGTAAAAGCATTTCCATGATAAGTATAAGTGGGATCAGTAGCCCCCACTGGTATATATACCGTTGCATAATGATTGTAGAATGCATCCATTAGATTGTTTTCATTCATATATTTGAAATTATTTGTAACGGGATCATCTAATGATTGGGCCCAATTCTTATCCTCACCTACTCCTTTACCAAAAGGATGATATGCTCCAAATAATAAACTATAATTTCCAACAGTTGGTCTGTAAAGCATATCGAACCCAGGCGAACCCCCTGAAGACACACCTCTATCTCCAAAACTCATTGGTTTAGGTGCATGTCCACCAGAACTACTATTATTATCACGATAATTCTTTACTACCATGGCAAATTTTTGAGATTCCGTAGCTGTACCAAAACCATTATAACTCATTGGTTGACCGATATATTTACCGGCATCCATATAAGACCCATTCCCAGCTATCGATTTTAAACCATTAGGTTCGACTCTAGCTTTCCCCATTACTCCTGTTACATAATCAGGTGCTGGGTTTCCTTTTTTACCACTTCCATAGCTATTTTTCTTGATAGCCGGAAATACAACGGTAGCTACATAATTTGCAATTGTATCTTGAATTATATTATTAGCTTGCTGTGCTACTATAGATGCTTTTTTATCTCCTTGTATCATTGAATTTTGAGCTCTATCTTTAAGTGCTCTTCTTTCGTCAGTAGCTTGTGATGCTTTATATGTATAATAAAATCTAGGGAAAGGTTTATTTTCATTGTGTACATTATCCCCTGAAATTGTATCCGTGTATCCAGGTATAGCTTTTCCGTTAATGGAATCTCCTAATGCTGCATGGAATGATGGATAGTAATTATTAGCCGTTGTTCCTAGATTATTTTTTAAGTACTCTTGAGCTTTGTTTCCGTGCGCATCAAACGATTCTCCTCTTTTATCACGTGTAGATGTTTTTTTATTTTTGATTTGATAAAAGGCTTCGTTAGTAGAACCGTCTGGGGCTGATAATTTTTTTATGGATTCCAAAAGTGGAGCGTGGGCTGACTGAACTTGTGTGCCTAACATAGCTTCACCACGCGATCTTAAAGAAACGTTACAACTGAAGGATCCATTTTCCTTTGCTGACCAGTTATAATTTGTTATTGTTGCGATTGCACCTTCATAAGAGAATTTATTAGCTTTCGCTTTCTCTAACAGTTCTTGGTGGAGATTTGTTACATTTTTTAGTTTATCACCTTGTGACAAATCAATTAAGGTACTAGTAATATCAGATCCTGCTGTATTTACCGACCATCCCCATTCAAGTAATACTGTTATACCTGGTGACATGTATAATGATTCAATCATTTGTAATTGTGCAAAATCGTGACATTCTATTTCTAAGTCGATTTTCTTTAAAGATCCTAATGTTCCAACATTTTCTACAGTAACACTTTTGATACCTGGCATTGGAACTCCCGTACGTGAATTTTCATCATTATATGCAGAAGTTTTATAACCCGTCAGTTTATCTTGAAGATGACCGTCATATCCAGTATTATAGAATGAAAAATCATCCATCATGTTAGTCCAACCATCCTGCATTTCTGTTGGAATTGAATTGTTTTGATTTTGCATCCCACCATATAAAACATTTTTTAATCTATGATAGTGTTTGTTGGGATCTGATTGAACGCCATCAGGAACTTCTTCCCGTGCAGTAACAAGTTTATTATTTATTGCATCGTTATATGCAGTTACAAATTCTTGCGTATATGAATCTCGAACAACTGCGAATGAAGCTGCTCGTACAAATGGTGTTCTACCATATGCCCACTGTAGACCCTTATCGCTTTGCATTTTTGATAGATCAACACGAGATGCTTCAGCTGAGTTTCCTAGTAGTTTACTACGTTTCTCTAACTCATCTATAACAGCCGTAGGGATTGGTGTTAGAAATAATGCCATAACCTTATCTTTCTTGATTTAATTGTTTTAGAGCTGAATTAATGCTCGCTAAATCCATTGGTATTCTTATTTGAGATCCTGGTTTTACGAACAATGTTCCTCCAGTAATATTATTAGATTGTGCTATCACCCACCATAATTTTGCATCTTTGTAATATTGATCAGCTAGTGTATCAAGACGTTGTCCGTCTCTCACTACTACATACAAATCTGATGATTTTGGAATTATTGGTGGATACAAAGTCTGTCCTTGTATTCGATTATTATCCTTTTTGATAATTGGTTTATTGAAATCATATCTATTCATTAGAATTTACCTCCTGCTATTCCAGTTAAAAATTTTCCAGCTCCTGATTTTGCAAAAGCTCCTGCTGCTCCTCCAAGGCCTAGGCCTCCCATCAATCGATCCATTGCTGATTTCTTAGGAAGTCCCGTTTCTCCATGGATCCAAGAACCATCTGGATTAATAGCTCCAAACATATCACCACCTACTTTTCTATTAGCTGATGCCATTGATGTGAAGCCTAGAGTTATATCTACAACGTGTGGTAGTTGTGCTACCTGTTTTCCTTTTGTATCAATACTTTTGTTCAGCAATGTTCCCTTTGCTAGATCTTTTACCTTATTCAATCCCGTGTTAAGTGCACCTTGTATTCCACCCGACTTAAATGAGTCTAATAATTGACCTCCAACTCCATCAGCAGCTGAACCATATCTTTCATCTTCTAGATTAATTTCCCACGGTGATGAAGTGTCTACTGTGATATTAATAGAATCAAAAAATCCAGGTTCGTCGTTGAACCAATCTCCCAATGTTAATCCTACCACTGGTCCTATCATTTGCCCTGAAGGACTTACATGAGGATAACATAAACTAGATAAGTAATTTATTTTTGTCCACATCATCTGAACATCATATCGCGATAATGCAGCTACTTTAAGATTAAAGCTTAGTTTTCTATCCGAAGCTCCTTCATATAAATATAAATTACTTGGTCTTCCAATATATTTCACTCCTGTCCAAGATGCACCGAGTGAATCGTTTATAGCTGTTATATACGATCTGAATCTTAGCATTTTACCTCCAATTGGATCTTTAATATAGAATTTTATTAAATCTCCATAATCCTTTTCAAAAGATTCTATATTAGTCCCGCTAATCGTTTGCTGTGTAATTGCATCACCTCCATATGGAGCTACTTTTGAAGTAGGTTGTCTATAATCTCTACGCATTAATCCAGGTTTACCTTGATTATACGATCCTCCTCTTGCAAATAAATTATTTACTGGATAATTTGCTATAGTAGCTTCACCATAGAATCCTGCTAATGGATCGTTTATTAATGCTCTAAAATCTACATGCATCATTGAGCCTGCACTCGCCATTGCTCCTGCTACCATAAGTCCTGGATATCCTAATACCGAGTAGTATTTGTTTGATGTTGAATTTCCATTAGAGATCATATTAGTTACCTCAGGGAACCATCCATCTGCTATAGAGCTTCCACCAGCTGCAATTCCAAAATGCTCAAGTCCTTTATGTAGACCTCTATTTCCTTGTAGGGTATAGCTATTATGAGTTTCCCAAACTCTATAATTTTTGCCTCCCTTCCGTTTCATCATTTTCTTTAATTCATCCACTCCCATTTTAGCTGAGGATATATTTCTTCCTGCTAGCATTGGGAATGCACTTTCCGCCCACGATTCTACTTCACCACTCCTTATGCTTTTTGCAACAAAATCTCCATATCGTTCACCGATCGGGAGTATACTTGCATCGTAGTTTGTTTGAATTTCTAGTGGTTTGCTTCCTAAAGGTACTCCATATTCAGCTGCTCCATTACCGTATAATTTAGGTAGATCGTCTCTTACTGCTTGTGAGATTGTAGGATTTGATACGGTAGTATCCATTCCATATGCACCTAAGCGGTGGATATACACACCTCCTGCAGTACGTGACAATTGAGCTTGTAATTCTTCACTAATAAATTCCAAATTATTACTAGCATTTGTTTGAAGATAGTTTATAGGATTAGTTTGATTAGTCGTAAATTGTTTTAGAACTCCTGGTGTTAGATGATTATTTTCATCATATGCTATTGCAGTAGAATCTCCAACATTTGCATCACCTGGTGTAGAGTCCGTACCAAATGCTGATTGATAAATTCCTATATGACTATATTGAGCACCTAATCCTGGATGTGTATACGCTTCTCCTTCAATTCCTATATAATTAGATCCCTCTTCTCCTCCTGCTGAGAAATTTTGCATCATATTCGGTGAAAATGAAAATATTCCATCTTCTATTTGAGTTTCTAACGAAATTGCTTCTTCTATGAGTGTTGGATCCAATATTCCAATTTGCTCATATGTCTTTCCTCCAAATAATGAAGTACTTATTACTTGACTATTATCTAAAGTTGATTGATCGAATGAGTTTTTTATACCAGTTATCGTAACCGTACTAATTGGTGTAAGAGTATCTTGCCCGTCTACTACAAATGTTTGTACCATATCCAATCCTGCTTTTGATGAGTCATTTTGAAATAAGGTATCTATGTTCCCAGTATGCAATCCAGTTATTGTAACATCAGCATATGGTGAAGTTGTAGATGATGGTACCGTAAATGTCTGTCCTTGATTTGATAGTATTGCATTTGTAATTATATCATATCCAAAATTAAATACTACTGAATTGGAGTCAGTTGAATTGAAAGGTATTGTATAATTAGCCGGAATTGGAACTAGTCCATCCATATATGTGTCTGGTTGTGTTTCTGGAGCTCCTAAAATATTTGATAATGAGTATTGCGTTACTCCGTCCGGATCTACATATCCTATTAAGCCGTTAATATACGATGTATCATATAAATTTTTAACCACATCAAATAATTCAGTAGTAGGATCTATCAAATATGATATTCCTCGCAATGGTTGGTCGATTGAAGGAATAGATAAGCTATATGCTAGATCACTTTCAGTTACATGATCGTGTATAATAGTATTACCAACTTCAATTCCATCTACCGTCAATGTATCTACTGTATCTACTGCACTTCGTCGTGTTCCATGTCCCATATTACCGTTTAATATTGAATATTCCGGTAAAGGAAAGAATTTTGGAGTAGGTTGCAAGGATGTTATGTTACTATACATGCTATTTGCAGTACTAGGAATACGTCCATTGTAATCTAAGAATGTGTTAGCTTCATTTATGCTAACCAATCCAGGGACTCCGAATGAATCCATTACTACCGTTTTACCATATTGGAATATGGCTGGGCCTTCTTCATCTGGATTTTGGATTCCAAATGTTGTCGTATTTTTTATCTCTATGATGCTTGGAAGATTATTACCATTTGTATCTATTTTTGCATGGCGGCCTTCTAATATCGATTCTATTGGTTCTACATTGCTTGTTTCAAATCTACCCTTCAATACGGATATAAGTGGATCTATACCACTTACTGTGAACCTCCCCGTTGGATCTAAGTCCGGGATAACTACAGTAGAACTATCATTTCTACCTTGAGGATTTGTTTGTTGTGGATCAACCGTACTAGTTTCATTGTTGCCGGAAGTTGGTACTTCAGTTACTTTTACTGGGCTTGATTCAAACCTTCCTTCCAATTGTGTCTTAGTTATATCTACAGATGCTAATCGTACTAACCGTGATTCAAAATTATCTGTATATCTTTTATGTGTGTCGGGTTGATCAAAATTTGTTGGAATTATTGGATTACCGGCTACATCGTTTTGTATCTCTGGACGTTTGTACGTTTCCAGCTTTCCATGAACGTCTAAATCGGACATAGTTCTATCTGGTTGTTGAAACCTTCCCGTTGGTTTAGGTGGATCTTTCTTTTTGAAATAATCCGATAAATCTGATGTTAAGTTTTTTAATGCCATTTATTATTCTTACTGTACGTAGCTTTTTGACATTGATAATGCCTCGCCAACTAAACGTCCATCTAATTTTACTTCACCTGGTTGAGCTAGTAAACTTGCTATATTATTTAATGCAGTTAGAATAGCTTGGTTACTTTCACTTCCTCCACGTCCTAATGCTTGATCTAGTTTAGTTCCTCCTATTACTAAATCGTCTTTTCGGAACCGTCTCGTTCTACCTCCTCGTGATATGAAATCTGCATCAACTTGATCACTTCTTCCTCCAGTTCTTTCTGATTCTGTGGTAGTCACGTCTCTATACACTATCCCAGCATCGATAGCTAATGAAGCTGCAGAACCTACTCCAGGAGCCACTATATTAGCTAGGTTTGCAAGTCCTGAAGCTATCTCCATTCCAGCTCCTACATAATCACCTTTAGAAAATCTTGAGACTGCGAACCCAAAACTTACTAGTGAACCAATAATAGGTAGCTTTTTGAATACTTTTAGAAATTTTGGTCCCCATTTACCAACTGCAGTTGAAGCTTTTGTAAACATAGCTGATATTGTTTGGCCAAATAAGGGTTTGATCTTAGTAAAGATACTTCCAATATTTGTCAACATATTTTTGGCTATAGTTGAGAATATTCCACCCAATTGCTGATGCATTGCTGTTGCTTTGTCAATCACCCATTTCATCGCGCTTCCTATTCCTCTAATAGCACCAGTAATAAGACTGGTTTTTTCTTCAGCCGCTTCAGCTTCTTTACCTCCGAGTACACCCATAAGCCATTTAGCAGCATCTATCACGTAGGGCAATACTTCTTTTCCAAATTTTACAAACTTTTTTACCAATTCTGTTATTTGCTTTTTACCTTTATCGGATGAGATCCACGCCATAAACTCCTCAGCTGGTCCTCTCATTATTTCTGCTAAGATTTTTCCCATCTGATGCATACGATCGTTAAGTGCTTCCATAGTGGTTGCAATCATTTTAACACCTTTCGCTTGATCCATTTGGGTATTTCTCATATCATCAGCACGTTTTTCTTCTAAATCTTTTTCCTTATCTTTTACTCCTAGAGATTTTTTCAATTCAACTAGTCCCATACCAGTTGCAGCTGCTAATGATTTCTGTTGAATAACGTTCATCTTGTTGAATTCACCAATACCACCTACTTGTGACAGCATTTCTTTTGCTGCTCCAACTGTATCACCTTGTAAAGCAAGGCCTCTTGCTTTGTCAAAATTTAATGTCTTACCAGTAAGAATCTGAGCTTCCATTTCCTTTTCAATACTAGATTCAAAATCTAATAAACTGTCTGCTACCTTTGCCGTTGCGGATAGAGATAGACCTAAACGTCTAGCTTCTATTGTCGCCTTTACTAATTCTTCTGGATTAGATCCAAGATATCCCGAAACATCATCTGTTATATTTGCTAGATCATCCATTACTAAATTAATTGGCACACCAGCCGCGTTTGATAAATCTTTTGCAAAGTTCTGTGCTTGTATTGCTGTATCTTCCGTTGCGCCTTGTGTTAGCATCATAGTAGATAGGATTTTAGCTGAAGTATCTTTACCAATTCCCGCACCTAATGAGAATCTAGTTATGTGATCAGCTGATTTTCCAGTTGCGTAATCTACATTACCCATTGCATTATGCAGTCCAGTAACAGTTTGTATACTACCATCTATTCCTTCACCAAACATTCTATACCTTTCATGTAGCTGGCTGACTGTTTTTGATGTTTCTTTAAGGTTAGAGCCCATCAATCCAGTGGCTCGAGCTGTTGCAGTTGCTCTTACTTCAGACTCAGTTAAATACTTTAACGATAATGCAAATAAACCAACCATCCCTTTCAATGGATTCATTATACCACCAACCACTGCGGCTCCTACAGCTGCAAGTTTGGTACCAATCTCTCCAGTTTGCTCTGCAATATTTTTAGTCGTGTTTGCAACGTCAGACATTCTTTTTCCAATGTTATTTTTAACAGAGGAACCAGCTTGTTTCACCGCTCCTGCAAATTTCTTTGTTCCAGAAATTGCTTGTTGAAATTTTGATTTTATTTCCATGTATAGTCTCCGTGCGTATATAAATATCGAGGAGATGGAATAATTACCTTCTGGTTACCTTAGGATTAATCGTTATATTTTTTGATGGTTTAATATCCGGTCGTTGAATTGCGTTTGAAGTTTGTTGATTTTTTGCAAAGTTTTTATTTTCATTATTGAACTTTTCTTGATCATCATTCTGTCTATCAATCGCTTCATTTACTAATTGAATGTAGTTTCGTCGCATCCATATAGGCATATGATATACTTCATTATGAGTAAATCCTTTTCCATGATACGTTAAATCAAAAATTTGTTGAAATAAGTGTTTTCTGTAGCTAAGACTTAGGCCAAAAAAACCCGGCGGTGATCGGGAAATCCGACACCTCCTCATAATCACATTTATCACATTCAAAATCAAACGTCATATCACTGTCCGGTGTAATCGATTTTATTTCTGTTCTGAAAGCTTGGGAATCTCTTGATAGAAATTCATTATCAACAAAATTTTCTATATATGATTGCTCATCATTTCCATCAACCTGTGTGATGCAACATTTCATTCTAGTTGTCAACTCTGGATCTATCCCCGATCTTTTTGTTTTCTTTTTTGCCAATTTCAATAAGTCATCAACTTTACGTTCTAATCCATGCGTCATCAATTGGTATTGAATTGTTCGCTTAGATGCAGGTAATGTCATTTCGAATCGTTGAGTTCCTTTGGTATGTTTATCGAATGCTAATTCTTTATCTTCTACTTCTGATAAGTTTAGAACTTGATGTGATTTTGCACCACAACTTGGGCATGTAGTTTCAAACGGATAATCTGATCCATACGCTAGAATACGTCCAGCTATCATTAACGCGTTTTTATCACCTATCAGCAAATCATTATAATTGATTTTAGATACTATAATAGACTGCATAAATTTATCTACTACAGTTCCTTGCTTAATGAGATTTTGCGATGTTAGTATATCCTCTTCTTTAGCAGTTGGATATTTTATTTCTAACATTCCCGATGATAACGGTCCTTCTGGATCGTAAAAATACCCTTTACTTGGTAGTTCTATTGTTTCTGTTGGGAATTTGTAATCATCCGATTGGATTGATTCTGCTACGAGTTTTAATTTTAACTCATCATCTGATAGTTTGTTCTGTGCCATAACTTTTTCTCCTTAATTAATTGGTCTATATATACATATGTATGCAAACAGAAAAATGCCCAAAAATATGGGCATCTTTTCTTTATTATATATTTTACTATTAGAATTGTAAGATTGCGTAGTCGTATTTCAGTGTTAATGAGATTGCCATTGGATCTTGTGTCGACCAATCCATTTCACCAAATCCTGCTTCACCAATGTAAGCTCCTTTTAACGTCCATTCTTCTACCTTATCACCTACTGGTCCTAACATATTGAAAGTTACATCTTTCTTATAAAAATCTGAGTATCCTGCTCTACCCGTAACAGATTCATGGTGTAGTCTAACCCATTCCATAACAGCTTGAGCTGCTGATGGTACAACTGGATCGTATAATTCTACCGTTACATCCGACCACGTCGCTTTACCTTTGATTTTTCTTTGTACATTGATGTGATCTAATACGATCTCTTCAAATGTTACTGTAGGTCTTGACGCTTTTCTTACAAGATAAGCTGGGATACCTTCAATAAACATAATGAATCTATTCGCAACCTTTGGTTCAAAGGGTGTAAAGAATATTTCATTTGAGTCTAATAATTGTGCCATCTAAGTTCTCCTCTTTAATATAAATATCTATCTTCCCTAGTTTTACTCAGGAAAAGTAGCTCCTGTTGGTAATACTGTGAAGTCTAATACAATAAATTCTGCTGTTCTTGTTGGTTGAATCATTATATTACCTACTAATTTGTTTCTATCTACTACATCTGGTGTGTTGTTAGTTTCATCCATTACTACTTTAAATGCATGTAATCCACTTCTTTGTTGTACACTTTCTAAATATGGATTAACTGTACCTAAGAATCTATTTCTCGTTGCTGCAGTGTTTTGCTCAAACACTAAGAATCTTGAAGTCGATGCAATGAATTTCTTCAACGCTATTAATAATCGTCTTACGTTAATTCTATCAAGAGCTGATCTTTTCTTCTGTAAAGTCTTTTGACCCCATACACATACTCCTTGATTAGGGAATGTTGCTATTGGGTTTACTCTACCTTCATATAAAGTATCTCTCTCACCGTGAGTCAGTCTTGTAGTTGCTTCAGTAATTGCTGTTAATAATCCTCTATTAAGACCAGCTGGTGCGAACCATGGTTCTCCACCGCCTGAATCATTTCCTGCAAATACACTTGGCATGATAGCTGATGGAGGTAATGGTGTTACTACATTATTTACCGCATCATTATACATTAACCATGGGAAGTAAGTACCTGCGTAGCTTGAATCGTAATTACCTGCATCTGTTACTGCATCTGATATTGCAGTTGATACTACTTGCGATGGTGAATCATCGTATTTTGCTACATCAAATATTAAGAAACAATCACCTCTCTGTTCAGTCTTATTGATTGCATGTGTAATTGTTGCAGAAGCATTGTCAGATATTATTCCTGGCAGTGTCAATAAGTTGATATCATACTCGTCTTGATTTGATAGAGCATTAATTGCTTTTTTATATGCTTTTGTTCCTTCTGAAGTTGAATCGGTAAAGTCCATTCCAAATGTATTTGTTGTTGTCATGCTTTTACCAGTTAGAGCAACTTGTGCAGGGTGTTTTCCATCTTGACCGCCTTGGAAAGGAACCATAAATCTTCTTTGAAGTTGATGTGAAGTAGTTCCCATCGAGATCAATGTTGCGTTGTCTGCTACAGTACCCGTTAATACATCTGATGCTGATACATGACCAAACATATTTGATAAATTAAAGAGTGTATTTGCTCCTACACTACTATCAGTTGATGGTGTTGGTGTAAGATAATTTACATTATCCGTTGTTGCAAAATCAAAGTTAAATCCGTAGAATACTCCTGGTTCATAAATACCTACAGATTCTTCTTGCACTGATGTGTAAGAAGCTGATGGCATAAATCCAGATGTAGATGGAATTGCTTGTAAAAGTGGCATAAATCCAAATGGAGCGTCTGATGCTGGAATTCCTTGGTTTTTAACTGCATCTGATACCTCAACTCTGATATATCTAGATACATTTGGATAAGTGTTTACACCTATCACCTTACCTTCTGCGTTTATTTTATAATATCTATCACCAAGCCTTCTTGCAATATAATTTGTATCTCTTGGGTCTAATGTCAATCCAGTATGCTCTTCTACTACATTAGCACTGTTATCATCTGTTGCATCGTATGTGTATGGTGAATCAAACGGTAATCCTGATTGCTTGATTGTTCTTATTTGTAAGTCGAATGTTGGATATTTTGTATCTGTTCCACCATTCTCCGCTTTCATATTTAGAACAGCTACTTTCATCTCATAGTTTGTAGTTTCGCCATGACCTAAGTGATGTAATTTGAATAGATTTGTTCCTGCTGATCCCGTATATTGGTTTGTTATCCATGGAGTTGAAGAGCCTTTATATCCATCTGCGTATAAGTGATCTATACCACGTATTACTTTAAAAGTTGAAGCTTTTACTTGAGTTTCAGCTGTGAATGTTTTGTTGTAATATTTCACAAAAGCTTCTTTTGTAGAATTAGGGCTTGTACCTAATACTGTATCAATTGAATTATTATCTGAAGCTAGTAGAGAAGCTGATATTCCGAATGTCATTCCAGCTGCTCCTACCGTTCCATCACCTGATCCCGATACCTTAGCTGCAATTGCATTTCCTGCAGCTGTATTACCAGATCCGGTTAAATGAAGTACAAAATTACTGAATGAAGCTGATGGAGTATTTCTATCAATTGCTTGTTTGTTAGCTGATAACACCGCGTCTGATACTTCTACATAAGATGCTGATAAATTCAGTTCTTTGCTTGCAAGCTCATGTTCCGTTGGATATAATACTGCAACTACATTTTGTTTTTGACCATTACTTGTAAATGTATCAGATGTGGCAGCTGCCGATGCTACTGGAGTAGTGTTTGTTAGTTGTAATACTAACGGGCTCGTTACAGTTATATCTGCTGAGCTCAATACTCTTACAACAGTCATTACATTACCACCCTGCTCGAAGTATTCTCTTACAGTGTGTGGAACGTATGTTGTTGGGTTTCTTTCTAATCCACCAAATTTTGATTCAAATTCAATATATGATGTTACTTGTGTAGGCCAGAATGCTGGGCCTTTTTGGGTTGTACCTATTACTGCTGCACCTATTTCTGCGACACCTTGCGGTATAAACGAAAGGTCCTTTTCTCGTGTGAATACACCAGGACTTACAATTCTTTCAGCCATGTTTTTTACTCCTCTAAATTATCGATAGTTATATGGGTTGTTGACCGCATATAAATATGCAGAAGTAAATCAAAACATATTATTTTGCAGCTTGCGTTGGAGTAAATACACCGGTTTCTATATTAACGTTACCTGCACCGTATTTAGTGTTTAAATCTGACACAAATTTCTTTTCTTCTGACTGAGTTGATTCATAATCTACAGTTAGTTCATCTTTACTTTGTGCTAATCTATCCATTGCTTGTTCTAATAATAGTCGATCTACTTCCAGTTGCCCCATCTTTGCTGTGATGGTTTGGTATTTTGTTTGTAAATCTTTAATCTTTGCTAATTCTTCCGAATCAAATTTTTTTTCTTCTGCGCTCATCTTATAACTCCTTTATTATAGTGTTTTATTCTTATTGTATATACATATATAACTGATAGGCCAAACAACGAATCTTATTCAGAATTTGTCGGAGGACTTTCTTCAATTTCTATCAATTGCCCATCTCGCATTACTGCTGACTTAGTATTGAATACTGTCTGAGTTGGTCCAAACGTTTTTACATTTTGATTTGCTAATTCTTTATTCATGGTATCAGTAATTATGTATCCTTCCATACTAATAGTAAATGACGATCTTACTAATCTATCTGCTTCTGCTTCTAATTCCGTTTCTGATGAAAATTCTTCAACCATTGCTCTAAATTTAAACTTCTCAGCGTCTCCCCAATATGCGTTTTCTGCATAGTTGATGGACTCAACTATTTTATTCATCTGTTCAACATATTCTGTCCATATAATACAATCATATGTTAAAGTAACAAAGTCTGGTATTACTACGTTATAATTTTCAGTGCTCGGTTTTATATCATTCATTACTGAGAAATTATCATATCTATTTCTATTGTTGTATTGTTTTTGGAAAGTATAATGAAAGTGAGGATTATTTGCATCTAACTTATTGGACAAGTTTCTATTCTTTGCTACTGAAGTTCTTCTATATACTATTGATGGTATTTGCAATTTGCCTTGTTTATCTCTAAGATAACCATTTTGTTGTATAGATTGCCACCTTTCCGGTGATCCATATATCATTGGAACCTTTACAATCTCATCTCCATCATCAACAGTCGGTCGGATAACATTATCAAAATAATATTGAACGCATTCATCAATATCATACAAACCAAGATAATAATTCTTAACCTTATCATCCCGCTTGACTTGATGACCACGGTCAGTAGATACTATACCAGTATTAACATTTGCTAAGTCTGGAGTTCCTCCTTTTGCTTTGGGGATGTTGAATGCTGCGTCTGCAAGATTTCTATTTTGATCATATTCAGCCATTATATCCCTCTAACACCCAAACCTTTGGTTACTCGTTCAAATCCGTTACGTATTTCTTCTATTTTCAACTTACTCCTTCTTGATTGGTGTGTATTTACTATTATTGATAAACTCGATCCAAATACTTCTTGGTATCCACCTATTTGGAATGGCGTTCCATATGCAGGATCTCCTACTACCATATCTCCAATATCTTTATCTTCTTTTGCTGTGGTGGTCTTATCATGTTTACCCATAAAATATTGATTTTCCGTCACACCATCTACTTCCCAATATTTTTCATCCCAAGCTATTACATCACCTACCTCTAATACTACATCAGCTATCGTTTCTAACTCATATTTTAAAAATGCAAATGTTGCTGTCTGATTCATATCAGGTCCAAATTCGTCTGAACTCCAAGCTTGATCCTCGTGGGTAATTAAACTTGCAACTCTTACACCTGGTTTGTATATTTTATTTATAGCTTCTCCGTATAGATTAGCTTTAGTGTCATATAACGATATTTTAAATATATCAATAGTAGTATCTACGATATTGTTCAACAACTCTCTGTTGACAGATCGTACAAGTGCTACATCTCTATCTCCTCCAAATAATGCCATCTATTTACCCCATGTATATGTGTAGTGGAACTCTGTTAAGTTGCTCTTGTTGAAATTCAGATATTTCTTTTTCACGTTCCATTAAATTTCGCTTTGATGCTAATTCTAAATCTTCTCTAAGTTGTGTAACCAATTCTGCTTTTTCAGTAGCTGCTTCAGATCTGAGTGTATCTCCATCTAAAGTAGTTTCAGCTCCTGGAATTGGTATTGATCCATACTTACTTCTAATAGTCCCTAATAATTCCTTTGCACCCGCTAATGTATATTTTCTAATCCACTGTTTTCCCGCATCGTTTATTGAACTATACGTTAATGCATTATATGGTATATCGCTAAAATCACTTACAGAATTTGTATCAGATAAATGTGGTTTTCTAGCAGCCGTTTTAATATAATGAAAGTGCATCGTGTAAGTCTGTTGTGGTGATGGAAATATTTTTAGTTTATTATTTACTAATTCGAATGAATATGCTGACTTTCTTATATGATCGTTGAATTCAATTGCTTGGATTCTTAATAGGTCTGCGTACATTGGCATCATCATGAAAGACGTCCCAGGTGACATTTCTCCCCAACCAAATCCATCTAACATATGTTGCGATCCTGCTCCTGTTCCTACATATGGATCAAAAAATCTTGATATTGCTGGGTCTTGTTGGTGAAATATTCTTTTTATTTCTATACCATCAGTTCCTGGCGTTCCTGACTCATATGTTGTTACTGATGCATCTTCAAGATCGTACACTTGATTGCCACTTGTTACAGCGATAGATCCACTAAAATAATCTACATTACCACCTACACCTGCTTCTGTACCATATCCTTGTGATAATTCAATCACTCTAGCTAAAGATGGTGTAACATTTTTGCCCGACAATTCTGTCGATGTCGCAGATCCTCGCATTTGTAGTAAATTATCTTTAATATTGAGAAAGTTTATCTGTGCTCCATATTCTGATACTGCTTCTTCAAAACATGCAAACAACCCATCTGTATTAAGTTCTATATCTACTATAGGATATCCCAATCTCTTGCAACACCACTTTGCAGTACTCGGTGCTTCTTGTTGAAATTCGCTATCAGAATCGTATAAACCAAAAGGTGTACTTGATCCACTTGTGAACGTTGCCGTTCCATCCCATATTTTTGCAGTTGCCATATAATTCCCTTTAGAGTCTAGTTGTGTATATATAAATATCTATGATATGCCCTTTTCAGTATATTTTGGAATCAAATTATCTAAGATTGGATGTCTATGGTTTTCTAACAATCTAATTGTGTGTAAGCCTTCTACATTTCGTATTTTTGATAGGAATGCTAGTCCACTATCCATCTGACGTTTCAAATCCACTTGATCGCTATCTCCACAAAACATCATTCTACTTCCTTTACCGATACGCTGTACTATCATGAAGGTTTGTTGGTTGTCTAAGTTTTGACATTCATCTACAATTACACAAGTATTTAAGAATGTCCTACCTCTCATGTAGGATACGGGTACAATTTCAATTTGTCCGTCTTGTACCATCTTATCTACCCGTTCTTTTCTAAGTAATTGGTACATATTGGAGTATATTGGGGCTACCCATGGATCCATTTTTTCTTTTATGTTGCCTGGTAGATGTCCTATATCTTCTTTGGATATAGTTGGTCGAGTTATTACTATTTTGGTTATGTCTTTTTCAAGTAATTGATGTAATGCTATTTGACATGCTAGTAATGTTTTTCCTGATCCTGCTTTGCCAATAATTGTTGAAATTGTGTTTTGATAAATCTCCGTTTTTGCTTTTTTTTGTTCTTCATTGAGTGATAGTAGAAATCTGTAACCTTTTTTGTTGTTTTTTGGACGATCGTTTGCGAATCTGTACTTTGCCATATGAACTCTCCTATTATTTGGGTTTAGGATTACAAGGATTAATATCCTTTAGAATAAATATCAAAATATACGTATATACAAACAAAAAAAAGACCCGCACTAGGCGGGTCTCTTAATATTAATCAATTATCAATAGTTAACTATTAAATAGTATCTAAACCTTTAATTGCTACAGTACCATAAAATTCTGGTCTAACGATCTTCTTCGCATAACGCGTCATTACACCTTTTCTCGGAGTAAAGTTTTTCGGATCGTAAACTAGAGGAGTCATAATCAATGGAACATAAGGAGCGTAAACCGCACCAGTTTCCAAGAATTGTCCACCTCTGAAGCCCATTAATATTTGGTTTTCTAACATGTAAGGGTTTTTGTAAACTTGGTATCTTGAATTAAGAGCACCAACTTTTTGAACACCCATTGCAAAGTCTGATTTGTTTCCATCAGTATCAGCAGCATATCCTGGAATTGATTCTAGAATAGTTGCAACTTTTGGAGAACATACTAGGAAGTTTGCACCACCACGCATAGTTTTTTGGTGAATTTGGTTAGAAACTTTTTGTATTTTCGTACCTAAAGTTTGGAACCAAGTTCCTTGGTTGTAAGCTTGACCTGCAACAGCATCTGCAGTAACTGCAGTGAATGTATTAGTTCCAGCGTTGTAAGTTTCACCAATTTGAGCTGACCAGTAATCTTTCGTTAAAGCATTTCTGAATAACATGTCTAAGATCTCTAAGTCAATTTCCATAGAAACGTACTCAGATAACATAGAAGTTAATTCAGCTTCTGCATCGATAGAATGGTAAGCGTTAAGATCTTGAGCGAACTCAGGAGTCCAAACAGCTTTCAGTTTTCTAGTCTTAGCAACGATTGCTTCACTTCTTAACTGAACATCTATTTCTGGAATACCTAAATCAGTTTCAGAGGTTGCATGAGTTCCACCTTGAGTTTGCTCAAAGTCACCTCTTGTTACATCTGTTGGAGCTTTGTGATATTCAACGTTAAATTCCGTATCACCACCACTTAAAGAACCAGATAAAACAAACTGTACACAGTCGTTAGTACCAGTTGGAGCACCACCAGTTGTGTTTGTTAACTTAGTAAATTGTGGGAAGAAAGCACGTATTTCAGCTGCAGTTGCAGTTTTTGGAACAAATGCTCTAACACCTTCCTTATCAAACCCAGTTAAGTCAGATGCTAATACTCTAACTACTTTAATTGCTTGGTCACCAGTCGCGCCTGCTGTTGAAAGGTATGAAGCAGAGAAATCAGAATCAAAATTAATTACATCATCATTCATTAGTGTTGCACCTAAAGCTGATCCAGAGAATAATTGTGGAACAGTTGAAACTGCCACAGTTGCTTCTTTAGTACCAAGTGTACCTGTATCAACTGAAACATTGTTGATAGAGAATCCATACGCGCCTGCACCATATAGTCCACCAGTTGGGTCACCAGATTGGTCAGTTACACCGTGTAAAGTACCCGCTTGAGTTTGAGTTGTGTCGTTCAACGTGAACGCACCGTTTAGTGCACCACCTGCTACCGATCCACCATATTTAAAATCTAACCAGAAAACTAGACCTGATGGTAAGTTCATTGGTTGTACGCTTACAAAATCCTTTGCAGCGATTTCAGCGAATATTCTTCTAACCAACGGTAGAGCAACGCCCGACCATTCTTCGTAACCAGAAGCACCTGCGCCTCTGCCAC
>Ga0209337_1000076_pt1 | contig 80683 bp, 66 predicted proteins | sample LinPmetageLP53_FD_184044 | JGI IMG/M metagenome (GOLD analysis project Ga0209337, IMG submission 184044) | Marine viral communities from the Pacific Ocean - LP-53 (SPAdes) (version 2) | ecosystem: Environmental > Aquatic > Marine > Oceanic | place: Pacific Ocean | collected 2010-02-08
TGGTTGGTTAGATTGCCTGTTTAAAGTGGACTCTCACCACGTTCATAAGATTTTCACCTATGTAACCACTAACCCACTGTTTCTTTTTGATAGAGTAATTGTAGAGAGTACAGGATTCGAACCTGTATGTCTTTCACTTAATTAATTAATTTAAGTTACTAAAGCACCGCAACCTGTACGGGGCGTTGAAACCATTTCCGCCAACTCTCTTGGTACTCTCACAAGGTTGCAACCCTTGATTCTATCAACCCTTTTTAATTCCGAGTATAACTATAGAGTATTGGTTTCCCTAATACCTGCAATTGGATGAGAGTTTATTAAATACAGTGAAAACACGCTAGTAGCTTCTCATTTGTGACTAGCAATTAACCAAGCCTTGTTCTTACTATCGCTAAATAATAAGAGAATGTTTTCCATACGCTAATATGTTTTACTGTATTAATTAAATAATTAGTACTCGTTGGTTATCTTTAAGCCTGATGTCCATTAAGTTTTGAGGCAAACTGTACTAATTAGTAAAAAAAAAAAATCCTATCTCTAACTTCCCCAAGTTATTTATTACATATTACGTAAAAAGAGATAGGATATTAATGAGTAGAGAGATAGTATGGTCTATCTCTCTGAAAATATGACAGTTCCGCTTAAAGGTTTTCACAACAACCACTGTCAGGGCACGACCTAATTCAAAGATACTATAAAATATAATTTACGTAATTTTAAAGCACTCTAAATACTGTTTTAGCGTAAATCTAAAACATTATCTTAATGTCGAATATATTTGTAATTTTTAAATTGTATATATTCTTTTATTGATATAGCATATAAATAAACCCAATTTAAACTAGAGTCAATGTATATAATAAAATCTCCAAATGTACCTTCAAATTGCCAACCTTCTATATTAAGATTAGTTATAAATTTTTTAGGTTTCTTTGTATAGAATATTAAATTTAACATTAAAGAATCTTCATAAGATTTAATTTCTATTTTGTATGAACTATTTAGATTTTCATTTACTTCTTTAGTAAATAAAACTACTCCTGTATGATCTGTTGATCTAATAGGAATAAATTTACTTGTTTCTGCTCCATCTTGAGTTCTTACTACTTCCGACAATTCCATTGAATTAAATTCTACTTGAAAATTATCGTTAAGAATTGTATTAGTATATTGTGCTTCTACTCTTAAGCATAATAAAAAGAATATTATTACTGATATTATAGAAATAATATTAATGAACCCAAGTCCATTTTTGATATTAAGAATAGTTACATATATAATGCCCATTAATAATATTATTACTGCTCCATAGAATATTGCTATTGAGCCAAGTAAGTATTCTATTAACGCAAGAACAATTGTTCCTACTATTGATATAATAGTTGTTAATAGTAAAAAGTTTTTAAACGTTTTTTTCATAATTTCTCGTTTTAAGGGTACTAATATTTTAAAAAAAAAACAGAGATAAGAATTACTTCTTACCTCTGCTTTTGAAACCTACGATTTCCTAACATGTATTAGACAATTATTTCACTATGCTTTTTTAGCTAAGTCTCCTATAACAGGTGCTACAATTGGATTACTAACAGTTCTTCTGTCTTGATCTTCTCTAAATGTTTTAGAAAAGAACTTAGCAGAAAACTGAATAGCTCCATTTGCATCAGCAATTGGATTACCATCGTTATCACAAACTCTCTGACTATTTTCATAATCAGATAAATCTTTCAAACCTTGTTCCAAAGCGTATTCTTGCCCTGAAGTTAAAATTGGTTCATGAGATAAAACTTTGTAAATACAAGCATCTGCACACTTTGAAAGCATGTCTTCAACTTGTTTAACTGTGGCATCTAAAGGAACACTTATCCATGTTACTCTATCCTCAGAGTATTCTTTACCTCCTTCGAGGTCAAAGCTGTCAATTGAAAATAAACTATCTGACATATTGTTACTCACTTGAGTTGTCGGATAAGATTTAATTACAGTTTGACGTAATTGAGCTGAACCTAGATTCTTTTTGTACTCATCTGGTTTCACATTGTCTACGGTGATTTTTCCGTATGTTTTTTTTATACCTGAATTTTCCATAATTCTTAATGTATATATATTAGTGTATGAGACTAGTAGACTTTCTACTCTTCTCGATTGTTTTGGTTTATTGAGAACGTTTCTCACTGTAAACCCGCAGTATTCGTCTGTCGAACAAATTAGTTTGAAAACAACCTAGCACTACTCGGTTGAAATGTTAATGACCTACAGACTTTCTGTAGTAAGCACACGATGTGAAATACACCTTCATTAACTTTGCCATACTATGATTCTCCGCATAGTAACAGGTTAGAATATAATCATTTTACTCTCACTCAATGTCATTGGCCCAACGACACTTTGCTTAAGTCTTATTTCAATTATGCTGGCACATAAAATCCATAAGCCCTTGCGGGATACTTAAGACATTTCTATCTTAAGATTAGGCACTTCTGATTATATAATTAGCTTTAGGCATCACACCATTGTCCAGTTCTTTTTTTTGGTTTAGAACTTAGCATTTTACGTTTTTTTAGGATAATAGCTCAAATCCCTAAATTTATAAGTAACCACATATAGCTTACAGGCCATACTCTTTGCTTATAATACTGATAGTTTTAGAACCCTGTAAGGTCTTTGTACTATCCACACTTGTTTGTAACTGCTCCCCTTACAAGAAAGGTACTGTTTACAATGTGTTTTGTCTATTCTATTAATCTTAATAAATCACAGTTCAACATCTGTAATTTTAATTCCCGACAACATGGGAATATACATTCTATAGGACACTAATGCTATCTCGAAGATAGACATAAGCCACGGCATGTATTAAGCGTTATAGGGATTCTCACCACTATTAGTACACAGGTAATTACTAAAGAATAAATTCAATGTATTTTCTTTCAAGTAATTGAGAGACTATGCGCATCTTGTCCCTGTGACCGAGGATATACTGATCAGGTATATCCTTGGATTTGTTTAATAGTCTAAAATTATAGACTTGCTTTGATAAGACTTGTGATAAGTAAAACAAAGTAAGAAATAAGAGTTAGTGATATGATCAAATACTCTTTAATGTTTAATATGTAATTAATGACTTTCATAATTAAAATTGATTAATTATTTTTGATGATTTAGTAGCTTTACCTGCGTATTTAAGTTTTTTTCTTATACTTAAAAGTCCTTCATCATCATCGCAAAAAGCAAAATAATAAGTTACTACTTCATCATTTTCATATAAGTCAAAAGTTCCATTATTATTATGGTCATTTACTTTAATATTAAAAACATCAACCATATTACAGGCTGCAATACATACTTGAAATATTCTATTGCCTTTAGGATATCTTCTAACAACACCTATAGCTTTCTCATCAATATCAAGAGAACAACAATCTCTAAATACTATATGTTTTATACCATTGAATATATAACATCTCTCTTCTCCATTTATATTTTTTTTGTTAAATAGATAAAACAAATTTCTAAATTTTGGTTTCATAATTTCCGTTTTTATTAAAAGCTTAACATTGGTGTGACACAACTATCAAAAAAAAAGTATACCTTTGTAGGGGTATGATGTGGTGGAGACTGTCAATCAGTCTACCACCTTTTTCATACTTGTAAGGACTGCGTGCGTATAAACTAATATTTCCCGAAGGTTAGTTGCAACAAGCCAGTTCTCTTAACATTAAATTTAAATCAGTTTTATTTTCTCGTAGTCCATTTATATGTCCTAAGACTAATGCAGTGACTAATAAGAAAGAAGGCATATTAAATTTCATCTTAGTTCCTTGTTCTCCACCAGTAGCGTAGAACTCAAATCCAGATGCAGTATAACAATAATCATCAACTAATGATACTGATTTCATAGTATTATTTAATCTAGAAATAGCAGAGTAAATAATGTTGGTGATAAATTGTATATGTTTTTCTTCTATTGAAGGTGAACAATCTTGTTTGTTTACATCATTTACATAATGAGTTACAAGAGTTTGAACAAGTTTCCAATCAATATCAATATTTGTTGGTGTGTTCATAATATAGCTTTTAAATAGTTTGAGCGTCTCTAAGGACCTAAACCTAACATTTGTTAGACCTACATATTTTAAATGTATGCACTATGAATTTAAATGGGAGTTGCCTAAGTTCTCCCTTGATATTTACACTATTTACATAGTGATGGCTAGTATCATAACTCAATATTATGATGATTTAGTAATATAGCAAGATTACCTAATGTAATATCTTTCCTCCAAATCTTAAACTTCACTTGTGATTGTAGTGAAGGGTGTAGAAGTGAAATAAATGATATAGCATTAGCTGCTGCTCCTTTACTAGATCCATAATATTCTTTAAGTTCTTTTACTACTGTTTCTTCCTCATCTTTAGAGCAGATGATTGCTGTGTAAAATCTTATCATAACTTAGGGATTTAATTATTTGAGGACTTCAATCCTGACTCCACCCGTCAGGACTTTTGTATGTTATATGAATCATTGCCATATAAATGTATTAGTAGTGGAAAACAGATAGAATGTACTAAGTTCTGGTTTAAACTCATCTATAGATGAAATCTGTTTGGATGTTTATACTGGTCTCATTCAGTAAGTACAATAACAACTATGAGAACTTATTATTAGTTGTTAACTTTAAACTTTATTAGCCAATCATTAGGCATGTAAAGTCAGTTTATTAAAACTTATACGTATTCAGTTTAATATGCGTATATAAATAACTTGATTTTTAAGTCTGCACTAACTCCAACCTGAACATATCCCTATGTTTTGATAATACTTCACTTATTATAAATAAGATTTGTACAGCTTTATAGTCTATTACATAACTAGTATGTGTTTTAGACGTGGATTAAGATGTACGTATCAGGTGGTAGTAGCCCCACAAGTTTGTCAAGGTTTATCAACCTTAAAGAATAGAAAAAGAAAAATGGCTTGGTCAAGACCAACTTAGCAGGACTGTTTATGGTATTCAACCACCTGTACCATTAATAAGCTATATTATATTAATCTAATATAATTTGATGATGTCGATGAATGGAGAGAAAGGTGCGTGAGAGTGCAAGAGAGCACACTCAACACACGTCCAAATGAACCGTTTACCAAGGTCATTCGGTCAAAAAAAAAGAGTCACTGCCTTGCAGTGCTCTTTTAGCGTCTCACGCTAGTCTTTGAGATTAATCCTGTCTCCAGGTTTCATCTTAAAGTCTTTGAGCAATGAGGTTTCGTACCATTCCGAAGGAAGGAAGATAACGTCATTAGCGTCACGTCTGGGTTCACAGACGATAAGAGTCCAATCAGGATTCTTAGGTGAGACTTTTATTTCTTTTATAGTTTCGACAGACACTTTAAAGGAATTAAAAGGTGAAAATGCAGGTAGGGCTTTCCCACTGCATAACAAAGCAGGGGTCTTTGATTAAGATGGTCCTCACACTTAAATCGTAGATCAATAAAATTTTTTATATAATTTTTTTTATAGAGAAGCTATTTAAATCTATTTGAATGTCTAACAAATTGTATTATATTTGTTAAAATCAAAAATCAGTCTTATGGCAAATAGGAGAATTGTCACGATACCTTGTAATAAAATTAATTTTTATAGATATTATGTAGAGCTACTGAATCCTATAGTTAAACTCAGAAAAAGGGAGTTAGATGTATGGGCTCAATTGCTTTTATATAATAATGAGTATCGTCAGTTAAAAGAAGAAATTAGATTTAAGATCGTTTTTGATTACGAGACTAAAGCTAAAATTGCAAAAGATTTAAAAATATCTATGGATGTTTTAAATAATAATTTAAGTGAGCTTAGAAAGAAAAAAATTGTAGTTGATAATAAGATACCTGTAGGTTACCAAGTTTATATGGAAGATAATCAATACAATCTAACTTTTAATTTTAAAGCTAAAGATGGAAAAGGAAAGGCTAATAATGCACAAAACGGATTGCCTAGAGGATCTTCTACAGACTCATCAGAAGTTATTGAAGGTAATGAGGTTATGGAGCCAAAACAATCCTAACTATGAATATGATTTTATTATCACTATTGGTAGAGAGAGGCATACTATAGAATTAAAAGGAAGTGATTATACAAAAAAAGATACAGGAGATTATTAAGGAAATGGCACTAGAGTATGGCGTGTCAGAAGAAGAGATGAGAAAAATAGTGTTTAGTCCATATGAAATGTTATGTGATACTGTAAAAGAAGCAACTAAGAATGATGAAGAAACCTTTAAGAATGTAAGGATTATTAACTTAGGATTATTTGCAGTAAAGAAAGGAAGGCTTAATTATTTTAAAAGTAAAGAGGAATGAAATTACTTAATATAAACGGAGATAATATTGAGATAACACCTGAAGGACTTCAAATAAAAGAATTTAAAGTTCTTTGGAGTAGGGATAAAAAGAAGAGTAAAGAAACAGCGCTTTCGGAATTGGCTTTTGTTTATTACTTCACAGATTGGCAGTCTCCCTATAGGCTTTACATTGATAAAAAAGAAAAAGAAGAAAAGATTTTATTAGATTTATTTGAAGGAAAGAAATGGGAAAAAGATGTTTTAGTTATAGAAGCTTGCAAAAAATACGAAGAGCTAACTACAACAGATTCAATATTATTGTTAAAAGATGCAAAAGGTGCAATTTCAAAACTAAGAAAATACTTCAGGGATGTAGACCTTTCGGAGAGAGACGAAAAATCAGGAAAGCCAATATACAGTGCAAAAGATCTTATTATGAATATAAAACAAGTTGGACAAGTAGTAAGAGGAATGAAAGAATTAGAAGACGAAATAGCAAAAGAGCAGATGTACGAATTAAAAATAAAAGGGGGAGGACAAGCGGGAGCTTTCGAAGACCCAGAATAGAAATGTCAAAATATTATTTAGTTTTAGAATATAAGGAAGGAATACCATGTTATTCAGAAACTGAAATAGTAGCAGCATCTTTAGCTGAAGTGTTATTTATAATTGCTATAAACAAATTAGAATTTATTGAAATTCATAAAGGAATATTAATTTGAAAGATTTAAAATTATATGATCAAGATAGAACTTTTGGAAGAATAGATACTTTCAGAGAATCTGCACTTCATTTTAAAGAGTTTAAAAAGTATACTAACCATACGCCTAATAGTCATCCTAATTCTCAGTACATGAAGTTTTGGATGGAAGAAGCGAGAAGATGTAAAGAAGGTTATCATACTGGATGGGATTATATTCCAGGATATTTTTATTGGTATTTAAATTATTCACCAATATTTATTGTAGAGTCAGAGTCAGATATCCTAGATGGAAATAGAGTTCGAGGTAAACGATTTAAAGACTTTCCTAAATTTTGGGATAGTGATTATTATTATTATCAGTATTTACAAGAGGCTGAAGATTCAGGAAAACATGCTTCTGTCCTTAAAACTAGAGGACGGGGATATTCTTTTAAGGGTGGGAGCATGTTGACCAGAAACTATTTTTTAATTCCTGGATCTAAATCTTATGCTATGGCGGGAGAAAAAGAATACTTGATTAATGATGGACTTCTAACTAAAGCTTGGGATATAATGGATTTTGTAGATACAAATACTCCATGGGCCAAAAGAAGACAATTTAAAAATACATTAATGCATAAAAAAGCATCTTATGAAAAAACTGCGCAGGGGGTTAAGATTGAGATGGGATATAAATCAGAAATTATTGGAGTATCACTTAAGGACAACCCAGACAAAGCCAGGGGGAAAAGGGGGAAGTTAATCTTGTGGGAAGAATCAGGTTCTTTCCCCCACTTATTGAAAGCTTGGCAAATTGCAAGGCCATCTATGGAACAAGGTAAAGTAACCTTTGGTATGATGATCGCTTTCGGAACAGGAGGAGAAGAAGACGCTTCTTTCGAAGCTTTGGAAGAATTATTTTATTATCCTAAAGCATATAATATATTAGATGCGCCTAATATTTGGGATAAGGGAAGAGAGGGAACTACTTGTGGATTTTTTATACCTGTAACGGCAAATTATGAAGGATGTTACGATAATAATGGAAATTCTGACCACGAAAGAGCAAAAGAATGGGAATTACAGGAAAGAAAAATAATAAAAGAACAGAGTAGTAATACTGCGGCTTATACGCAATATGTTGCAGAGAATCCTTTTAATCCGCAAGAGGCTGTAATGAGATCCACGGGAACTATATTCCCAACACAAGATTTAAGAAACCATTTAGGAGAATTAGAATCTAATAAAAGCAAATTAATAGACTCTGCTTGGGTAGGGAAGCTGGGCATAGACTCCGACACTGGAGTTATTGATTGGAAAATAGATGCAACAGTAAATGCAATTACTACCTTTCCATTAAGAGATAATAAACAAGTAGAAGGAGCAATTGTTATTTATGAAATGCCATATAGAGATGCAGATGGGCAAATCCCATACGGAATGTATATTGCAGGAACGGATCCATACGATCATGATGAGTCAGGAACCGATTCACTAGGCTCTACATTTATAATGAATGTACTTAATGAAAGAATTGTAGCAGAGTATACAGGAAGACCTAAAACAGCTGAACAATATTATGAAAATGTAAGAAGATTACTTAAATATTATAGGGCTGTTTGTAATTATGAGAATAACCTAAAAGGAATGTTTACTTATTTTAAAAATATGAACGACACCCATTTATTATCAGATACTCCAGAAGTATTGGTAGATAAGGAAGTTATGAGTGCTAGTATGACTAACAGAAAAAAAGGAACTCCAGGAACATTACAAATAAATAAATGGGGAAGAGAATTAATCAAGGGTTGGTTAATATCTCCAACACCGTCAGACCCTAATTTATTAAACTTACACAAGATAAGGTCAATTGCTTTAGTAAAAGAGTTGATGTATTGGAATAAAGATGGTAACTTTGATAGAGTTTCTGCGCTAGGTATGCTCATGATTCTAAAGCAAGAAAGAATTAAGATAATAGTTGACAAAGAAAAGAAAGTAAAAACATTATCGGAAGATAAATTTTGGGATCGCCCCTTTAAAAATAGCTATAAAGGACATATGTTAAACCGCAAAATGTTCTAAAAATTTAATATTATTGTATATGGCAACAAATAATCTAACCTTTTTTCCCGCACAAAAAAAATCTACTTCTCAAAAGAATAAAAAGTGGATGCAGGACTGTGTAGACGCAGCTGACGAGTTTACAAATATAAGGGACCACAGAATCAGGCAATCTCAGTATAATAAAAAAGTTAATTATGACTTATATAATGATATACTCGACCAGCGGGATATCGAAAGGATTACAAATCCATATAACATAAGAAATGCCAGCTTTCCTGCAAAAATGCAAAACTATCCTATAGTAAATCCTAAAATAGACTTATTAGTAGGTGAAGAATTTAAAAGGAGGTTTGATTGGCGAGTACGGTCAGTTAATAGTGATGCAATAAGTAAAAAATCTGCAGAAAAGAGAGATAAAATAATGCAGACTCTTATTAATAACTTGCAAAATGATCAGGTAAATGACGAAGCAGTACAGAAAGAATTAAAAGAATTAAATAAATATTTTAGTTACGAATATCAAGACCTAAAAGAAGAAAATGCTACAAGAATTTTAACTTATCTGTATAAAGAACAAGATTTACAGTTAAAATTTAATGCAGGCTTTATGGATGCGCTATTAGCAGCGGAAGAAATCTATTGTGCAGATATCGTATCAGGAGAACCTATATTACGTAGGTGTAATCCTTTAAATATTTTCAATATAAGGAGTGGAGATAGTCATCATATAGAAGATTCTGATTTAATTATCGAGTATTCTTATGATCCTATTGGAGAAGTAATAGATAATTACTATAATGAATTAACTCCAAAACAAATAACAGATATAGAAGAAGGATATGCCATTAATAGCACAGGAGGCATTATGAATAATGAAGGATTTAACCCTGTATTTGATGTAGCTGACTTTGTTAGAGAACAAAACGGACAAATATTAGAAGTAAATTCTAAAGGAGCTCGATTCTTTGGAGGAGCTTATGATCCTGAAGGAAATATTAAAGTAACCAGGGTTGTTTGGCGATCAAGACGTAAAGTAGGAGAATTAAAATATTATGACCAAGATGGAGACCCACAAACAAAGCTAGTTGATGAAAAGCACAAGGCTGATAAGTCTAAAGGAGAAGAAATAGAGTGGATATGGATTAATGAATGGTGGGAAGGTACTAAAATCGGAGATAGTATATATGTAAAAATGGGACCTAGGCCTATTCAGTTTAGAAACATGACAAATCTGTCCAAATGTGGACCAGGCTATGTAGGAACTTTCTATGCCACTAATGATTCTAAAGCAAAATCATTAATGGATAGGATGAAACCTTATCAATATCTGTACAATACATTTATGTATAGAACAGAATTAGCATTTGCTAAATCTAAAGGTAAAATTGCAGAATTAGATTTATCTAAAGTGCCAGATGATTGGGATTTAGATAAGTGGATGTATTATGCAGAAGTAATGGGATGGGCACCGATTGATAACTTCAAAGAAGGGAAAAAAGGAGCAGCCACAGGTAAAATTGCAGGTAATTTTAATACCACAGGAAGAGTTCTCGATTTAGAAATGGGAGGATATATCCAACAACACATTATGATGCTACAATATCTTGAAACTCAAGTAGGGGAAATAGCGGGCGTATCCAGACAAAGACAAGGTCAGGTAGAAAATAGAGAATTAGTTGGGAATGTAGAAAGAGCAGTAACACAATCTGCGCATATTACAGAAAGATGGTTTTCTATTCACGATAATGTAAAACTAAGAGCACTTACTATGCTTCTTGATACCGCAAAGCATGCTTGGAGAAAAGAGAAAAAAGTTTTACAATATATAACAGACGATTTAAGCACTGTAATGTTTGAAGTTGATGGTGAAGAATTTGCCTCAGATCAGTATGGATTATTTGTATCAAATACAAGAGGAGATCACGAATTATTATCATCACTTAAACAACTTGCTCACGCAGGGATACAAAACGATAAAATTTCTTTCAGCCAATTAATGGATATTTATACTTCAGATTCTATCTCAAGCATAAGAAGAAAAATTGAGTCTGCAGAACTTGAAAAAGAACAACAAAGACAAAAAGAACAACAACAAGCTCAAGAAATGCAGCAACAACAACAACAAGCGCAGCAACAAGCACAACAACAACAGATTGAAGCTGCGACTCAGGATAGAGAAGACAAACAGGCGCATGAAATAGAAAAAACAATTCTTGATAATGATACTAAAATAGAAGTTGCTTTGATTAATGCAGAAAGCAAAGCTATGGACCGTGATGCTAATAACAATGGTATTCGAGATGACATAGATATGCAGAAATTACAACAACAGGCTCAAAAACTAAATCAAGATTACGAATTGAAGCAAAGAGAGCAAGGTATAAAAGAAAAGCAACTAGGTATTCAAGAAAAGAAAGCGGCTGATGATACTGAAATTAAAAGAGAAACATTAAATAGAAAACCTATAGGTAAATAAAATGACTCCTTCTGAAAAACTCGAAATATTTCGTGATCTTAAAGCTAAAGGTTACAAAGGGTCTCGTACTTCTTTCTTAAGAAAACTACAAAAAGAAGGACCAGTAGAGCCTGTAGAAGAATATGCTCAAGGGGGGCTAATAAAAACAAAAGCACCCCAACGTATAGTAGGAAAAGCTTATCAAGACAGAAAACACCACACTGGATTCATGCCAGGAGATGTACCAAAGTTCAAAGATGGTGGTTTAATAGATCCTCCAAATAAAAAGAAAGATTTTTATAATCGTCCTGAGTTTGCTGAATATAATGCAGTAATAAAAAAAATACAAGAAGAAGCATATAACTTAGCACTACAAGAAGTAAATGATCCTTTTTATAATTATGATTTTGATGTTTTTAATAGAAATAAATATACACAACAAGATGAGTTAGAAAACTTATATTTAGAAAAAGTTAAAAAGTCTATACAAAATGATCCTCGAATTACTGAGATGTTTCAAAATGCATACACAACGGCTGTGCAAGATGTTATGCAGAATGCTAATTCATTATCAGAACAAAATGCTAAAAAATTAGTACAAAGTAAATCTAAAGATAATCTTCAAAAATGGGAAAACTATGTCGATGCTAGTAAAGTAAATGACCGTATACTTCCTCCTGATGTAGATTTTGGATTACAAGAAAAAGTTACAACAAATGCTTTAGACGCAAATCAATATAAAAATATAGAAGGAGCAGGAAGTCAAGATTTTAGTAACGTAGCTGAAAAAATTAATAAAGCTACATCTATAGGAACCGAGGATTATTGGAATTATTTAAACGAAAATTTGCCAGATAATGTAGTAAATAATTTACGACAAGATGCTGAAAATCAACAGCAAGAATTAGCCCAAAAATATATGGGTAATTATGTAGACAAAGCAGTTACTCAAAATCAAAAATTCATTCAAAATAGAGCAAAGCCAGACGATGCTACCTTAAGAAAAATGGGATGGGACGCTTTAGTAAATCCTTTTGATTATGCTGGAATTGGAGTAGATCCTAGTTTAAGAAATGCAAGTAATCAACAAATATTTGAGGCGGGACAAGCTGGCCAACGTGCCTTTAATCCTTGGAATTTAATACCATTTGCAGGAACATCTTCTACAAGTGTAATTCCAAAACTAGCATCCATAGCGCCTGAAATTGACATGTGGACCCATATACTTCCATCAGGAGTAAATGCTGGTGCGCACTTATTAACAGGATTATCAGATGACTCCGAATCTTTAAGAGGGGCAATGGGTATAGAAAAACCTACAGGAATGGATTACCTTAACCTTGGATTCACAGCATTAGGAGCAAAAGGAGTTTTTGGAAAAGGAAGTAGAGCACTGAAACAATATCAAAAAGTAAAAAGTGGAGAAGATTTAACATATGATTTAAGTAGTAAAATTTCTAAGCCTAGTCAATATGTAGATCCTAGCTGGCAGTCTAGATGGTCAGACAGAATTAAGGGGATTACTCCTAAAAAAGAATATGGAGTAGAAAAGGATATGTTTGAAAAGTGGGCAGAACAAAATCCTAATGCTACTACAGCAGATAAGACATTAAAATGGCAAGAATTAGTTTCAGAACCTACCTTCTTAGGAAATTTATTACCTGGACTTAAAAATAATGCTGCTAAATTTAATATAGGAGAGGGAAGCCTAACATTAGGACCTAGATCGGGAGTTTATGATGCCAATAAAGCAACTCAAGAAATAGTAAGCAAAGGAAAAAACTTTGACATAAGAAAACAAAACGAAGGAAATCCATTCTTTACGCCAGAAGCTATGGGCCAAATCACAGGAGGCAAAAGCAATTATAAACCTATTTTCGGAGATCAGAGTAAAGAAGTATTTGAACAAGCAGCCTCCCCAACACAACAATCTATAGGGTATAAAAACTACATGGCAAATCTTACTCAAGGTTCTCCTATTAAAATAGATCCTAAAGTTGCAGAACAAGTAAAAAATAAAGAAGTTAAAACCAAAGTCCCGCTTGAAGAAGAACCATTAGTTTATGATGGTTATATGCCTAAGCCATCTTGGAATACAGGTAACCAGGAAATTGATCAATTATTACAAAATCAAATTTATGAATTTCCAGGACTAAGTGAAGAAGTAGTTGTAAATGCTACAAGGGACTTAATGCAAAAATATCCACTTACGGAGTTTCAAGAAGCGCAAAAAGCTCTAGAAAATCAACACGGATCGGGAATAGCATATGAACATTTTATTAATTCGCAATTACAAATGCAACATCCAGAAGCATATTTTGCACATCCTTATAATAAATCTTTAATAAAAGGACGGACTATTGCTATGAAAAATTTTAAAAGGGAAGAACCTTATAGAAAAATGGCATTAGCAGATGAAAAGGCATTTAACCAACAACAAGGATTACTAAATACTGAATATACTCCACAACAATTAACAGCTGCGGGATTATATAATCATGGATTTAATAAGCCAATGAATAATGTTTTAGGATCTTTATACAGTCTAAATCAAGGTCCTGCCATATTTAACCCGATGGCCCAAAAATTAACAGGAGCAATTGGAAAAACAAGCTTAGTCGAACCTCTGTCTGTAGGCAGAAGATTTAATGATTATATGTTACAACCTGGAACAGTTTACACTCCAAAAGGACAAGGAAAAGGTTTTGATATAAATTCATCACCAATGTGGACTTCAGATTTAAAAGAAGGGATGAGATTTAGAGCAGATCAACCTTTTATGTCTACAAGTAAAGGAAAAGGATTAGAAGACATAACTCCACAAACAACAGCAATGGGAGATCAAGGAAAAAGTTTATTTGGAGAAACCACAATGCAAATAGGACTTAAGCCAGGGCAAAATATACTTCATTATAATAGTCCTCAACTTAGTCCTTATAATAGATATGTATTAGAAAATGAAATTTTATTAGGAAATCAAGGATTATATAATGTAAAAAGTGATTATGGAAAAGGAACAAAAGGTTTTGATTTAGACTTAACAATATCTCAACCTGTAAAAAAATCAAAAGCTACTACAAAAAATGAATTTAATTATGGAAATCTAAAAAGCTCATTAGTAGGGGCAGGCTCTACAGGAGCTTTTCTTTACGATTATTTAAATGATGGAGATGGAGAAGCTACCGCAGCAGGTTTATTCGGATTACTAGGAAGAGGAAAAAAAGGAAAACGTACAGCTAAGAAACCAAAAACTAATTATATTGACTCTTCTACTAAATATAATAGTAGTTTAAATAATATAGAAAATAATTTTACTAAGCCTTTATCTGATATAATAAAAGATAAACCATATTTATCTGGAGATAAAGAGTTTATCCAGAAAAGTATTGATTATAATTTAAACAAGAAAAAACTACTAGAAGAAACTAAAGATTGGGTAAAAGATAAAAGAATATATAGTGATATAAATGATAAAACTTATAGTGGACAGGGTTTAGGGATTAAACTAGTAGAACAGTACAATAAAAATAAAAGTTTAGATGATATATCTCTTAGTGAAATAAAAGAAGGAATTGAGGCGGAGATAGGAGAAGGGGAAAGGTTTATGAAAGGGGGGCGAGGAGAAATGTTAACCCAAGCACACGATCTAAAAACTAGGAGTGATTTTTTAAATCAAAAAATAGAAAATAAGGAAGATATACAGTCATACGGAAACTACTTTTTAAAAATGAAGCAAAAGTTAGGATTAGAGATAAATGAATTTAAACAAGATATAATAAATAAAAGTGTGAATCATGCAGAAAATATTTATATACATGATGAACTCAGAAAACTAGGATATCCTGTAGATTTATATAGAGGAAATATAAATTTAAACTATAAGGCTTTAGGAACACCAGGGCGGGAGTTAGAAAAATTAACAAATTCACATACTAAACAAAAAGCTTTTGTTCGGCCAGGGAAATGGACAACAGATGCAAACGCAGAAGAACCTGTATTTGATTATAAGGCAGGACAAAAATCTATCTTTAAACATATTATAGATAATAAAATAGAAGCTCCTAAATCTGAATATCAATATTTTAATATAGGAAGTATTCCACATAATTTAAATAAAATAAAAAAATATGGAGTAAAAGGTTTTAATTATGATGGAGATAAGACTAATATAAATAGAATAAATTCTAAAACAAATACTACCGCTACTGGATTTTTTGATTATAGTGGTGCTACTGAACTTTATGATAATTTTGAATTAAAGACTGCGGATGATATAAAACAACTTAAAGAATACGGATTTATACTATCTAAATCTGATTGGATAAAAAATAATATGGCAGAGCTAGAAGCTGAAGGAAATAATCCAGATTTATTTTTAGAACTTCCTACTGAAACCTTAGACGAAATGTATCAGAAATATTCAAAAGGATCTTGGACTTCAGATTTTACTCAAAATGCATATGACGATCAAAGACAAACTGCTTTTAGATTTAAAAATGATCCTTTAACTAGAAAAGATAAAAATAAGGGTAATTCCGAAAGGTCTTTAGATCTTGAATTTTATGATGATGCTAGTGGGGAATGGAAAGATTTAAATAAAAATAATCCTATAGTAAAAGATATAGAAAGGGCTAATGATACGCAAGAAAAAAATAGAGCAAAAATAAGTAATCTATTTTCTACAAGTAATACTCAATTACCTGAAATAAAAGAACCTACTTTAAAAGACATACTATCATTTAAAGGAACAATTAATAATAAGAATGTTCAAAAAAATAAGCAAGAAATAATAGACCTAGAAAATAATCTAAAAGAATTTACTAATAATGCAATTAAGGAAACTGAGGATATTAGAGATCTTATTTCTGAAGCAGAGGCTCAAATTTATGGAGAAATAGACCCTACTTATTTACAGACAGCTAAAGAATATCCAGAGTTTACAGGATTTTTATTAAAAAATGGGTACTTAAAAAGATTTACAAAGAATACTGAAAGGGAAAGCTTTATAGGTCAAGCAGAAAATATAATAGACTTAAGAAACTTTAACAAAAAAGAACGAAAGGCTTTATTACTAGAAAATGTAGAAAGTTTAAGAAATGCTTTAACAAATGATGAGCTTATTAATAGATATAAAAGTGAATGGAAAAGAAGTGTTAGGGGAACACATGGAGATGCAACTATATCTATGAATGATGAACAACAAATACAAGCATTACAAGATGTTATAGGAGGAGGACAACTTGGCCCAGGCAATTACTCAAGTAATTCAGGGATGACAGATCAATTTGGACAAGTTACAGGGGAAAATAATCCAGATACAATACTATCAAGATTTGCAGGGAACAAAGGTACGTATGGAAGTATAGAAATTCATTCTCCCGAACTAGATAATTTAACAGGTATAAGTGCTCTAGGATTTATGAAACAAAAAATTCCTTATGCCAAGAGTCAATTACCTAAAAATGATTATGCTAGTATTATAAAAAATATAGAAGCAGATAAATCAATTTCTTCGGGAGTAAAGAAAGGAATGGTAGAAACTCTTAAAAACTGGGAAAAAGCAAAGAAATCAATTGTAAATATTAATAGTAGTAATCAGGCTTTCGACATTGAATCATCTTCTGAAGTAAATAAATTTATAAAAAACAAAGATCAAGCCGATTTTTTAAGAGCAGGATCTCCAGAAGGATTAGCGTATAATTATAACAGAGGACTAGGAAATTTTATATTAAGAAATTACTGGGATGGATACGGAATGCAAAAAGATTATACTTATGGTAGAGAAAGCGAAATAGCTAAAGCTTCGGAAAGATTAATTTTAAATAAAGATAGAATAAAATTAACTAAGATTCTAAAACCTACAAACATAGGAAGAGACTTTGATCCTACTAAACTTGGTCCTGGAACTTTTTCTAGTGTAAATAAAGATTTATTTTCTTATGCAGAAAGTTCTAGTATAAAAAACGCTATTCGTCCTATATTAAATTTAGAAGAATACGATTCTTTTTATAGAAATATATCTGATTTGAAGGACGATACACGTAATATTGAACATGAATTATCGTCAGCAAATTTTCAATCTAGTGAAGAAATAAAAAGAATAAAAGATTTGTTAAATCAATATCACTATACAGAAAAAAGAGTAAAGAAAGAATTTAGAGAAGTATTATTTAAAGCAGGAGTACTTGGAATTGGTGGGGGAGGAATAGCAGCAGGGATTATTTTTGGAGAGTCAAGAAGCGGCAATATGCAAGATCGCCTGATTGAAACAAATAGAAAAAATTGGGAAAAGAAGACGCCAGAAGAAAAAAAAGAGGCAAACAAAAAGTGGAAAAGAAGGAGGGAAGAGCAGAAGGAAAGAAGAAAGGCAGGAATGAGGTAACAGAAAAAGCTATAAAGAACTAATTTTTGGTATTAGATTGTCTAATAAAAAAGTGTAAAAATAAAAATAAAAACTTAATATTGTAATATGGATAACGGAGAAATAGATTTTTCAGGTGTCGACTTAGGTAATTCTCTAGGCGATGACATGATAGTCGTAAATGAAGCAGAAGGCAAATCATCAATAAAACAGCCTGATACTATTGACTTAGCTGATAATAAATCAACTAATGATGAAAATTTAAATAAAACAGAGAAAAAATCAGAGAAAGAGCTAGAAGATTTAATAGAAGTAATAGAAACTTCTAATGAAAATATTAAACCAAATAACCCTTCTCAACAAGACCATGGTGATTCTCCGTCAACTTCTAGTTTAGTAACTCTGGCTAAGGCCTTAGTTGAGGAGGGAGTTATTACAGAACTTCCTGAAGAATTTGGCGGTAAGGTAGATGATTTATTCAGTCTTATAAATTCTGAAATAGATAATAAAACTACTAAATGGGTAAAAAGCCTACCTAAGCCAATTATTGACTTAATAGAAAATTATCAAGAAGGAGTTCCTTTAGATAGAATAATTCAGACAAAGTCAAAGCAAATTGAGTATGGAGGAATTACGGATGAGGTTTTATCTGAAAATGTAGAACTTCAAAAGTATCTTATAAAACAAGACCTTCAAAATAGAGGTCATTCAGAGGCTAAGATACTTAAAAGGTTAAAAGTTTTTGAAGATTCTGAAGTTTTAGAAGACGAAGCTACCGATGCTTTAACTGCTTTAAAACAATTAGAGACTTATAATCAAAGTGAATTAAAGAAAAAAGCTAAGGAAAACAGGGAGCTACAGGAAAATATGAATAAGAAAACTCTAGAGGATATTAAAAATGCTGTAGATACATCTAATGAAATTATTCCTGGAATTGCTTTATCAAAAAAAGCTAAGGATAAATTATATGATTCACTAACTAATATAGTAGATAATTCTCCAGAAGGGCAACCTATGAATGCAGTAATGGCAAAAAGAGCGCAAGACCCTCTAAAGTTTGAATTAACTTTACATTATCTAACAAATCTTGGAGTTTTTGATGGAGACTTTAGTAAAATAACTAATGTTCAAACAAGCTCCGCAGTTAGTAAACTAAAAAAGCAATTAGAAAGTACTAGTTCTGGATTTGCAGGAAAAAATCCTAATATCCCAAGAACTGAGGAAACTGAAAGTTTCTTAAATAGTATGAAACAATTTTCAAATAATATTTAAACGTAAATCAATAAAAAACAAATATAATGTTAGTTAGTAAACTCCAGAAGTACGAGCCTAAAGATTGGACAGGCTTGACTACAGAAAATCATCTAGGAGCGTTGTTCGCACAAGAACCGCAACTAGTGTCTAGCTTAATTGAAAACATTTACAAGGTAAATCTTGGCGATGATTTAATTAGCTTTATGAATCAATTTCCAGTGGAATATCTTGATGATGACAGACCATACGAATGGTTTCTTCAAGGTGCGGATGAAAAAAATATTCCTTGTATTGCAGCTTATGCAGACCTTAATAAAGGCGCACTAGCAGCTACAGCAGAGCCTGGTAAAAACCACACAAGATTTGTACTTGAGTTTCCAGAAAGATACTTTGAAGCTACAGATGTAATTGTAGGCGAAAAACCAGATCTTTATAAATTAAGAATTGTAACAGATCCAGTTGCTAGTGGTACTAATTGGTTATGTCTTGTAGAATTAGTTACAGGAGATGACAATCTTTTTGTTCCATTAACGGATATCGTTGCAGGAACAAGATGGTCTAAAGAATATTCTTTAGTAGAGCAAACTCTTTCTAAAAGAGGTGGATTAACTCACCATACTTCTCCATTCAGAATGCAGAATGTAATGAGTATGATTCGTAAACAATACACGGTTCCAGGAAACATGATCAGAAAAGGAAAAAATAAGCCATTGGCATTTTCTTGGAAAGATCAAAATGGAAAAACTCAGACAGCTTGGATCAAAAAACTTGATTACGATTTTATGGTACAATGCCGTAGAGAAGTAGCTCGTTTAATGATGTTCGGATCTTCAAATAGAAAAAGTGATGGTACTTATGGTAACAGCGGTGATTCTGGATTTGAAATTCGTTCTGGAGCAGGTTTAAGAGAGCAAATTGCTCCTTCTAACCAATTCTATTACAATAACTTCGATTTAGATTATTTAACTGAGACTCTTTTAGGTCTTTCAGTTGGTAAATTACCTGAAGATAAAAGAAGATTTGTATTAGGTACAGGTGAATATGGTATGTTCCAATTCCACAAAGCAGCAGAAGCTAAAGCTTCTAACTTTACTCCAAACTTTACTGACGATAGAATTTATCTTAAAGGTGAAAACTCACTAGGATATAGAGGTCAGTTCTTAGAGTACAAGACTGTTAATGGTATTACAGTAGAACTTATGCATGTACCTCAGTATGATGATCCGATTCGTAACAAGCTTTATCACCCAGATGGTGGTCTTGCAGAATCTAGACGTTATACTATTATGGATTTCGGTACTGCTGATGGAGATGCTAATATCAAAAAAGTAGCTCTTAAAGGTGATACTGAAATGTTTAGATACATTCCTGGTCTTCGTGATCCTTATACTCCATATGACAATTTAACTGCTCCTTCAATGGCTGCAAGTTCTGTTGATGGATATGAAGTTCATAAAGCTTACATTGGTGGTATTATGGTTAAGAACCCAATGAGAATGGCTGAATATATTCCTAATCTTTTAGCATAATATAATATAAAACTGAAAACAGAGTAACTATGGAAAAAATTGTCGGAGATACAAAAGAATCCAAAACAGGAACAAAAAACTACCTTATCAATAAAAAAGTTAAGGTAGTTCCCGTTCCTCGTAATGGAGGTTGGCTTCCTGAAGATCATGATGGAAGATTTATGTACTCAGGATGTTTTCTTGAAACTTGTCTACCAGTAGACTCAAGAAGAAAACAACTAGTACAGGTTTTAACTAGAGATGAGCAAGCATTCTTTGAACAAGAATTATTTCTTAATCCTGGAGATTTATCTATTTATAAAAAAGAAGATAACTTTTGGCATTCTTTTAGAATTAAATTAGATAAAGACGGTTGCGATTTAGATTTATCAGATCCAATTGATAATCTAAGATGGCGAGTGTTAGTAGTGGATCCTAGATGCGCCCCAACTTGGGAGCAAAGATACGCTTCTGGAGCTCACATGTTCGCTATTCAAGATGAAGAAATTGAAACTGAAGTTAAAGTTGCAAAAGCAAATAAACGGAAAGATGCTTACAAATTTTTAGGTAAAATCGAAAATAGTAGAGAGAAAATGAGAAATGTATTACGTGTTTATGGGGCTGATCCTGGTAAAAGCGTAAAATCAAAAGTTCTTTATACTAAAATTGATGAGCTTATTGAGGATGATGTTACATTAAATAAACTTTTAGAAGTTATTAATGATACACATTTTGAAATGAAAATATTTCTTGAAGATGCAATTAAATCAGGAGCTATAAGCAAAAAAGAAACTCGATATTATCTTCCAGGTGGAGATAAAATTGGAGGAACTCTTTTAGAAACTATAGACTGGTTAAAAGATACTGTTAATCAAGATGTATATTTAAAAATTAAAAACCAAGTAGAATTAAGTAACTAATGAAATTCCTTACCGCTGCTGATATGAAACAAGAGTTCTTAATTGGTTATGACCGTATAACTAATTTAGCTGCTCCTGGATATACAGATAATGAAATATCTTTGTTTCTAAACAGGGGTCAGGAATCAATTATTGAGATAAACTATAGAGGTTTAAATAGATTGAGACAGGGTTTCGAAGCTTCTGAAAAAAGAAGACAAGATCTTTCTGAATTAATTAGAGATGCTGTAGATAGTAGTGGTACATTAACCACTGCTATTTCAGCAAATCAATTTGGTAATTTACCGAATGGTACTTTTTTTAATCTGCCTTCAGATTTTTTATACGCTATAACAGAAAGAGCAGAAACTGATATAGTATGTGATGGAGTAAATAAAGTGATTGATATTAAACCAATAACACACGATATGTTTAATATCAACAAAGAGAATCCATGGAAAGAACCTTATGATAAACTTATTTGGAGAATTGACTATAGTAGAGTTACTATAGATCCTACAATTCCTCAAAGACATGAGTTAATTTCTGACGGATCATACACAATAACTAAATATTTTTTACGATATTTGAAGAAACCATTAGAAATTAGTATTACAAATGGTGTAAATTGTGAATTAGACCAAAGTCTACATAGAGATATTGTAGGAAAAGCAGTAGAATTTGCTTTAGAAAATATTATGGACCCCAGGTTCCAATCTAAGAAATTAGAAAACTTGGAAATTGACTAATTATTTTTAATAACAAAAACCTAAAGACATGTCATATATGACTACAAATAACGCACAGCACGTTATCATCACTAAAAATGCTGCAAGAACCGCTCCTGTTACTGATCTTGACAGTTTAAAAGTAGGAGATACTATCGTAACTAACGAAGCGGGAGTTGTAATGACTACTGCATCTACACTTCCTGGTACTAATATTAAAATAGTAGGTAGAGACCCAAAAGGATTACTTTGGAGTCCCACTATAAATCCTAGTAATTTAAAAAGGTATATAGGTACTGCTCCTGTAGCTGCTGTTGAACAATTAACCAATGTTGGTTATGATGGCGTTACTGCCGCTACAGCTATTACAGCACTTAATAGCAATGATTATTTAATGAGAGTAATTCGTTATGATAATCAATCAGTATTTGCTAACAAACAAATGTTAAAGTTTGGAGCATTTACTTCTAGCGCAGCTGCGACTCAACAAGCAGTTTGTGAAGGATTAACAACTTCTTTAGTAGCTAACTTTGTTAGTGAGCCAGAAAAAGTTATCAAATTTGAAATCATTAACAGCGCTACTTCATCTGCTCGTACAGGAACTGCTACAACTTTTACTGCTACTAACGGATCTAAAGTAGTTGCAATTAATGGTACTGTTACTAACGCTGGTTTAGTTGGCGGTTACATTAGATTTGCTACTGCTGTTGCAGGTGGTACTGGTAAAGTATACAAAATTACAGCTTACACAGCTTCTTCTACTATTACTCTAGACAGAGCATTTGAAGGAACTTCAGCTGTTGTTGCTCATGGTAATGTTTCTGTGATGACTAATGCAGTTGCTGCAGCAGGGAACTGGGGTATTGTTATGACTGGTTTACCAATGAAATTTGAAAGAGGTGTATTTAAGTATGGAAAATCTAGATTTGAAGTAACACTTTCAGGATTTGGAGCTACAAGTTTAGCATTTACTACAGCCGCATCGGAAGGAACAGGAACATATGAAGCAGTTGCTGAAATGGAATGGTTCTCTTCTCAAGGTGTACATGGTCTTATCGAAAGAATAGGAACTCCACCTCCAGTAATTGCTCAGAACACAGTTTCTACAAGCACTGGATACGGAATGGTTTATTTAGAAGCAGAAGACACTCAAGGTGGTGGAACAATACAAGGTAATAAGCCTTCTCCATTCCAAGTTTATGTTTGTTATGATAAAACGGGAGGATATGGTACTGGAATTACTGGTGTAGTATCTTCAACACAGGATGTAATAAATGCATGGGCAGTTGCCAATGGGTTTGCTACACAAACTGTATAATTAATTTTTAATTGTTAACCTGGAAAAGCGGGAGCCCATACTCCCGCAATTCCTTAAACCGTTTTATTCATGGCATTCGAGCCCAAAATATCAGTGTGTCTAACAGACAAATGCAAAACATTAAAAGCGACTGATTCTACGGGGGTATACCATGTAAGTAGTAATCCAACAGGGTGGCAAAATGCCGCTACAGTATTAGCAAGTGAAGTAGCAACTGCTACAATAGCAATAACAGATCCTGCAGGACTTACTACAACTACAACAGTAACTACGCAGATACCCAATCCCGTAACAGGAACTTTTCCCTTTACTAATTTTACATTAGCTAATTCAGCCGCTTGGGTTGATGGAAAATATTCTATTGTCTATACAATAGTAACAACACCTGGAGCAACCAATCCTGGAACTTACCTAGCCACTTTATGTCCTTATTTTTTATGCAACGTTGAATGTTCCGTTGATAAAATGTGGGCAAAAGTAGCAACAAATTTATGCTGCTCTGATTGTGATGCCTCCGAGTTAATGGAAGTAGCTATTATAGCAGAAGGATATTTAAGAGCTATTAAGAGCGCAATAAGTTGTGGCGATTCTTCAACAGCAAATACCTTACTAAAAACATTAACAAAAATAACAACTTTTAACGACTGTAATTGTAATTGATATGTCTTGTAATTGTAACTGTGATTCTACACCCATAACCATACCTACGGGAGCGGCTGGAGCCCCTGGCGCAGCTGGTACTAATGGTACTAATGGTACAAATGGATCTAACGGAGTATTTGGTGGAAATTCTGCCATGTGGAAATTTAGTACCTCGGCAGGAACAGGCCCAAATGCTACTGAATTAAGATTTAATAATGTTAATCCTACTTTAGCTACTAAAGTTTATATAAATGATGTAGACGCAAATAGTATAAATCTAAATGCATTTATGCAAACTATAATAGGCTTTCCTAATGATTCAGGAGTATATTCTAGTTATATAAGAGTATTTAAAGAATTTGATAGTAATGTATTTTTTACTGCTAAAATAATTGGAATTACTGATAATGGAACTAATGTAGAATTTACATTAGATGCAGCTACCAGAGTAACTAATGGTACGTTTGCTTTAAATAATAATGTAGTAGCTACTTTTACTCAATCTGGCGCCACGGGAGCTCCTGGTGTAGGTACAAATGGAGTTACTGTACTAAGAAATACATTATCAAAGCCATCATCTACAGCAGCAGTAGCGGCTCCTTTAGATACTTACTCAATGCCTGCAAATACTTTAGCTGCTAATGGGGATAGACTACATGTAAAATTTATTGTAGGAGGCAACTTAAACAAATTAGGAGGCAACTTACAAATATTAGTAAATGGTCTTTTTTATACAACAGCATTTCCAAATTATTTTTATGCAGGAGGAAATGCAGATTCTGGACAATTTCAAGGAATTGTTGATATGTGGATAGAAAGAATAAGTAATACATCATTAGCAATTTCTAGTGAATATATATCAGTCCAAGTAAGAGGTCAGGCAAAATTTAGTCAAGCCTGGTCTGAAAATGCCGCAAGTGTTGGGGTAATAAATTGTACAAATAATGTTATACCAATTAGATTTACTGTTACTTCTGATGGAGCAAATGCATTAACAGCACTTCAAACTTTAGTAGAACTACATAAAACTTAAAAAAATGCCTTTAATACCAATAAGTGAAAGTTTAGAATTACAAGCAAGTCAAATTGTATATAAAACCGTAGGCGCAAGTAGTACTGTTTTATCAATAACTGATCCTGTAAATTTATTTATTTTAGAAAGTGCCGCTGGTCCTATTACCATGCTAGCAAACTTATCTATCGCTGCTGCGGCAGGAACAGTAGCGGATGCTACTACATATAATTTTGAATATTCAGCAAATATGAATTTTAATGGTAATACTTTAAGCATAATGGGTACTACAATGCCTGCTGATTTGCAGAATAAAAAATGTAAAATAACGGCAGTTTATAATAAAACAAGTACTAGCTGGGATGTAAAATTCTTAGCTGATTTTTCAGAAAGTGATATAGTTAATAGTAATAATATAAAACCATTAGCAGTAACTGATGCTAAAATAGCAACTGGAATAAGTGGAACAAAATTAACTGCAGGAAGTGTTCCTGAAAGTGCTTTATCTCCTAGTATAGGAGTTGTTAAATTTGCCAGCGGTAGTATAAATGCTAGCCAAGTTTTAACATTAAATACAGTGCCGATTACATTAATTGCAGGAGTAGGAGGAAAAATTATTGTGCCTCTTCATGTAAACATTACTATATTAGGAGGAGCAGCATCTGCTATTTACGCAACTAACACTATTTTGCAGGTAGAGGGCGCTACTAGTTCTCCAAGAGATCCTATATTTGAATTTAATTGTTTAGCACATCCTATTGGAAGCAGCCCAAACTTTGCAATGCCTGCAAAGGACGCTAATCCATTATTAGCAGGCAATGCTCAATTTCAACTAGGAGCAGCTATAAAAATGACAGTTAAAACAGGAAATCCTACTGCAGGAAATTCACCATTAAATTGGCAAGTAATATATTACGAAATATAAAATGACTGCAGAAATTTTAAATAATAATATTAATGCTATCCAATGCTTACAAAAAGATCTTGGGATAAAATTAAATACTGCACTTACTTTAGGTATTTCTAATAAAGATTGTCTAGAAAAAGATAATATGTTAATTACGGCAATATTAAGAGCGCTATATAATGCTAAAGCGGGTGAAGATAATTGCTTAACTGATGATGAGTTATGTAATTTAATGCAAATGGCATATTCTATTTTAAATGTAAATTGTTGTTAAGAAATGGGAAGAGAATGGTATAAAATAAGAGAAAGAGAGATTAAAGTAGCTTCTAGTTCTTCTTTTTTCTTTCTACAAGATTCTTTTGCTGGAGGTTTAAATACTGCAAATTTTATAACAGCTAAAGAATGGATTCAGTCTCCTGAAATATCTGCTTTAATTACAGGCCTTTCTGCTGATTGTTGTATATATGAAAATGATGGTGCCTTAACAGGTAATAGAATATTAAATGGTGGAGGGTTTGGTTTTGCTATAAATGGTTTAAATCAATTTATAGTTAATGCTACAACTACGACTCACACTAATACTGGCGATCATACTATAAATGCAAATAATGTTAATATAAAACCTTCCTCAAGTGGTAAGGTAAAAATTGGTAATAATTTTGATGGTAGTGAACTTACAGTAGAAAGCACTATAAAATATAAACTAGCAGGAACTGCCGCTGGTAAAGTAGCCACTACTGACGCAGATGGTTATGTATCTTGGCAAACACCTACTACAGGAACAGTTACATCGGTGACTGGAACTGCTCCTATCACTTCGACTGGCGGCGCTACTCCAGCTATAGGAATTGGAAATGCGACTGCATTAGCAAGAGGCACAATGAGTGCCGCTGATTTTACAAAATTAAGTGGAATAACTGCTGGAGCTAAACCAGGCACAGTAACTTCAATAGCAACTGCAGGAACAGTTAATGGACTAACCTTAACAGGAGGCATTATAACTACTACTGGAACCGTTACACTAGGCGGTACTTTAGCAAATATAGCAAACAGTGCTTTAACAAATTCATCTATAACAATAAATGGTAGTGCTATTAGTTTAGGTAGCAGTGTAAGTGTAGGTACAGTAACTTCTGTCGGAGGTACGGGTACTGTAAATGGATTAACGTTAACAGGAACTATTACTTCTACAGGAAATCTTACTTTAGCAGGAACTCTTGCTATTAATAATGGAGATTGGTCAGGAGCTGACTTAGCGATAGCAAACGGAGGTACTGGAGCTTCAAGCGCACAAACAGCAATTGATGCATTAACAGCAGTAAGCGGAGCAACTATAGGGCACATATTAACTAAAGATGGTTCAGGAAATGCTACTTGGGCTGCCGCAAGTTCAAGCGCAACAAACTTAGCTACTACTGCTAATGGAACATCTTTAACAGTAACGTCTTCTACAGGAACTAATGCTAGTATTCCTGCAGTTACTACTTCTGCATGGGGAGCCATGACAGATGAAGATAAAACAAAATTAGATGGTATAGCTACAGGCGCACAACCAGGAACTGTCACAACAGTAACAGGATCTGCCCCAGTTGTTTCTTCAGGAGGAACAACTCCTGCTATATCAATGGCGCAAGCTAATGGTAGTACAGACGGTTATTTAAGAAGTACAGATTGGACAACATTTAACAATAAAGCAACTTATTATAAAAACGTTACACTGATAACAAGCGGTTCTGTTTCTGCAAGTGATTCAGACGAAGCAGTCCCTGGTTTAACTTTTACTATCCCCGCATCAAAAAATGGAGACTATGTTGTATATGCAATGATTAGTGTAGACATTAATAATTCAGATATGAAGCCAATGTCATTAATGGTTTTTAAAAATGGAGTAAAAGAAACTTATAGTGAAACTATGGACTTTGCAAAGAAAAGCGAAAATCAAAGTGTGCAATTAACTTATGCTATGGATGGTTTAGTAGCTACTGATGTGATTGCAATTTATGTGAATAATGATGAGGTTGCAATAAATACAATTATTCATGGGAGATTATTAATGCAAAGTTGGAATACATAGTATGACTGTAGACTGTTTAAAATGTATTAATAGTGCTTGTTGTAAGTTAGATGTAGAAGTTGATGTAGATGAATATGAAAAGTTTAAAGAATTAGGATTAAAAGATTATTTTGAAACAAGAACAGATATATTTTTAAAAAAAGAACCTAAATACAAAGAGCAAGAAAAAGTATTTAATGGAATGTATAAAGATAATTTTGCTATATTAAAAAAAGGTTTAGATGGTCAATGTTTGTTATTAGATAGAACAACAATGAGGTGTACTATTTATGAAGATAGGCCAAAAGTGTGCAAAGAATATACAAGTAATAGGTGTGAAAAAATAAGAGAATTAACAGAGTAAAAAATGAATAATTATTAAATTTAAAAAAATGACGGAAAATGAACAATTAAGAAATAACATAGAAATTGTATTTAGTTATGCAAGAAGTTATGTCGCAAACGCAAATCCTAGTGCAGAAAATGAAATGCTAGCTATGATTAATATAAAAGCAGAAATACTAGAAAAATTAAAATTGATTACTGATAAAAAAGAATCAATTCTAGATCCTGTTATTAAAGAACAAAAAAAAGAAAAAAACTTAGAAAAAATTTAAAAAAATGAACACAACAATCGACCAATTAAGCCTAATGAAAATAAGTGCTGCAAACGGTACTTTTACTGTAAATGATGCTTTAGTTAACGCTAAAGATTTTACAGGTATTTATGTAGGAGAAGATACAGTAGTAACTAGTATATTTTTAAATGGAGGATCAACTAATGTAGTATCAAATTATATTAAAGTACCTGCAACTGCTGTAAAAGCAGGAACAATTATATCTATAGGAACCAAATTAGGTTATGGATCTTCTATTCAACTAGCTAGCGGAAGTGTAACTCTTGTTTTAAAATAAAAGATGCCTGGTTACGGATACGGAATATCAGATTTTATAAGCAGTAGTAAAAGTGCTGCTACTAGGGGAGGAGCTTCTTTCGACAACACCTATTCCTGTGCCTTCGATGGTGTTGATGACTACTTAGAAGGTGGAGATGTTCTACATAATGATGGACAAACTCCGATGACATTATCAGCTTGGGTAAATATTTCAACTCCAGCACCACACACAAGAGTTGCTACTATAGCAGGAAAGAAAAGAATAAGAAACGCTCCAAAATATGCAATGAGAGGTTGGGATATTGGTTTTATAACATCAGGCGCTCAAACAAACCGTTTACAATTTAGGATAGTGGGAGTGGACTCGGGGGGTTCTGTTATTGGGTCTCTCATTAAAAAGGCATTAACTTTATCTTTTACAGATGGATTATGGCATAACGTGGTAGTTACTTATGATGGCTCAGAAAGTGCTACAGGGGTTAAGTTTTATGTAGATGCAATTGAAGATACATCAACTCAAACACTTTCAGATACTCTTTCGGGTAATTCACCAAATGACCCAACAGTAGATTTTAAAATAGGAACTGCACCTAGATATGGCGGAGATTATTTCTATAATGGAAACATTGACGAATTGGCAATATGGAGTTCTACCGCTTTAACTCAAGAACAAGTAACTGCAATTTATAATTTAGGTAATCCAACCGATTTAACAAGTTTAAGTCCTGTTTCTTGGTGGCGAATGGGCGACCCTAACGGTCAATCAAGTTTCCCAACTATTACAGATGATGGTAGTGCTTCAAACGATGTCACGATGACAAATATGATTGCTGCAGATATTGAAACAGATGTACCATAAAAATTAATAAAATGATAAAAGCATTTGCACAGACATATAGTATAATTAAAATTGAAGATTTACCTCTAATAGATTTTAATGAAGTATTTGAAAAATCAGCACAAACATTAACTAAAAGTTTAAATGAAAGTTTATTTGTAATTAAATACAATTTTGAACCTTCCTTTATAGCAAGTGGTGAAGTCATACCAGAGCAGATTTTAACACATTCAGAGTGTGTTGAATTAATGCAAACAAGTGCTTGGAGTGAACCAACACCAGAAGAACCAATAATAATTTTAAAAAGTGTTAAATGAACTTTAAGGGTTAAAAGAAGAAAAAGAATTAGAAGAATGCGTAAAAAAAGAGAAAAGAAGGGATGACGCCAGATGAAATACATATAAATATAAAAGATGTTGTTTATTTTGTGGGTTTTGTTGTAACTTTATTAACAGCGTGGTTTAAATTAAAGCACGATAATGATAAACAAACAGATCAAATTAAACACCTTAAGGAAATGGCTGAAGGTTATAAAAAAGATTGTGATGTAGCTTTTATGAACGCTAAACATAGTCGAAGTTCTATGCGTAAAGATTATGACGATAAAATAGAAAAAGTAAGAGTTGAAAACAAAGAAACTAAAGATAGTTTAAATACTGAAATACAAAATTTGAGCACAAGCTTAACTGCTGTTAAAACAGATACGGCAGAAATCAAAGGTATGATAAGTACCTTATTAAATAAAAAATAATGCGGGATGTAGCTAGATTAGATATTATTAGTGCTATGAATAGATTAGGGCACGCTGTTTATAAAAGCGATAAAACGCCTTATAATTTAAACATAGTAGGAATTAGAGCCACAAATCCTATAGTAAATGAATTTAATGATTTAATCTGTATTTTTTGGAAATACGAAGGAAATTGGAATATTTACAAAATGCAGTGCACAACATTACCTGGAGTTTATTGGTTGGCTAATCCTTCTAATCCTCTAGGTTGTGCTATTTTAAAAGAAGGACAATATAAGTCTACATATTCTGTAGATAAGCATAACTCTAAGTACGATGCCTTATGCCAAAGATTAGAGCCCGTTACCGTATATCGTGATAATAATCGAGATAGAGAATATGATGAAATTTCTGGCACAGAAAATACAGGTATGTTCGGCATCAATATACATAGAGCACATGCTGATTACGAACTTGAGACAGTAGATAAGTATTCTGCAGGCTGTCAAGTAATACAAGATCCAGATGAATACGAAGTTCACATGGATATTGTAAAAAAAGCTGCAGAGTTGTGGGGAAATAGTTTCACCTACACACTAATTAACGAAAAAGATTTATTATAATGGGAAAATTATTTGATTTTTGCGGAGGTCGTAAGACGACTTTTGCATTGTTATTATTTATAGCAGTAACAGTATTTTTATTTTTAAATAAATGTGACTTTGCTGGATGGTCAAATTTTATAATTTGGGTATTTGGTTCTTATGCAATAGGTAATAGTGTAGAACATGTAGGAAAAGCATTAAAAAAAGGTAAGTAATACATTGTTCAAAAAAGACTGGCTATATAAGATCATTATCTTAGCTTTATTCTTATTAATCTTATTTCTTCAATTTTGCGATAGAACTATAAAGCCTGCAGAGGTAGAGATAATAATAGAGCACACAATAGATAGTGTCTTTTTTCCAGGAAAAACGGATACTTTATTTTATCCTGATTCTATTCCTTACGAAGTAAAAGTAAAAGAATATGTATATCTAGAAAGAATAGATTCTTCTACTGGAAGTGTTTCAAAAGTTTACACAAACCCAGTAGAAGATTCTTTAATTTCAGGAACTATTATAACTGAAATTAATGATTCTTGTAAAATTATAGATCAAACTTTAAGCTATACACCAAAGTTTCCTCAATATATTTTAAGAACAGATACTATTAAAATAAGAGAAGAAACCACTATCTTAACAAACAAATTAAAAATTTTTGCAGGATTAGAGATTGGGGGTAGTAAGGAACAATTTAATTTTGGTCCTAAAATATCTGTCCTTAGTAAAAAAGATTTACTATATTCTTATAATTATGACTTAATAAATAATACTCATAATATAAGTTTTGCGTATAAAATACCTAACCCTTTTAAATAAAAAAAATGGTAACTTTAAATGAATTAGCATATGATCTTTTAGAACTTGTTCGTCCTAACATATCTGATGATGAAGCAATTGATCTTCGACAAGTAAAATATTGGATACATAATCAAAGAGCACTATGGTTACGTAATGAATTAAATCGTTATAGAACTATAGACGATAATATTATCCAAGATTTAGGATGCGTAGAACTTGAAGTAGCAGACCGATCATCTTGCGCAAACTTACCTATAGACTGTCATATCCTAAGAACTAAAAAAGAAATTCCTAATACTATAGAATTGCACAATAAAACTGCTCTTACTAGAGTAGGTCCTGTAGATAAAACAATGCCTGGATATAGTATAGTGGAGTATAATCGAGCAATGTTTTCAGGAAATGGTAGATTTAACAAACAGCAAATATTTGCTTTTCTTTTAAATAATAGAATTTACTTAAAAATATCTCCATTAAATAGAGATGCAAAATATTTAGAGTATTTAAATATAAGAGGAGTTTTTGAAACCCCCACTGATATTGCAAACTTTATAGATCCTACAGGAGCTCCGTGCTACACAGATAACACAAAGTACCCCGTTAATAGGTGGATGATTGATTATATGAAAGATGCTATAGTTAAATCAAGTTTAATTATTGAACAACAAGCTGTCGGAGATACTGTCAATGATTCGCAAGGATTAATAACACCGCCAGTAACAACTAAATAAAAATGAAAAAGAATTTAACTGATTACGGAATAAGAGATGCTTTTAAATTTTATAAAAAAAAGCATGCTGCAGATGAAAATATAAATTCTTCAGAATTTTCAACTATCTGTAAAGACTTTAATAAAAGAGTAAGCAACTTAGTTATATATGAAAACTTTTCTTTTCTACTTCCGTTTAGATTAGGAAGAATAAGAATTAGAAAATATAAGCCCAAAACTTATATACAAAAGGACGGTACTTTAGATAAGAGTAGATTGAGGCCTGATTGGTATGCTACTAAAAAACTATGGGCAAAAGATCCTAAAGCCAAAGAAGAAAAAAAATTAGTATTTCATTTAAATAACCATACTGATGGTTTTCAGCATAGATGGTTTTGGGAAAAATTAACTTCTAACGTAAAAAATAACTCTGCTTATAGTTTTATTCCTTCTAGGAATAATAAAAGAACATTAGCTTTTGTATTAAAAAATGATGAATTAGAAGTAGATTATTTTGAATAAAATTAAAAATTATGGCATTAAGTGGAAAACATATAAAATTAGATACTATACTAGAAAAAGTATATAGGGATTATGGATTTGAAACAGATCTTGATTGGAATGATGCTATAGAATGGGCAGCAGAAGCGCTGGATTTAATAGGTGCTCCAAGAGTTTATACTAATTTAATTACAGATGGCCAAGATCTAATGGGACATCCTGATCCAATTAATATAACAAATCATAGAGGGGATTTGCCTTGTAATTTACATCAAATTGTTCAAGTTCGAGAGTTTTGTACTAATATGCCAATGACATATGCAACTAATTCCTTTCATACGGGGACAGGCGGATCTAATGGTACTACTGTAGATTGTGTTACGAACAATTGCGATAACAATACTGTAGATGTTGTACCCTCTACGACTCTAGACGATAATCAAAATTGTAATCCATTTTTTAATTCTAATCCAAACGCAACTGCTAATACTCCTTTTGCAGCTAACTTACCTACCGTAGGAGGTGGGATGGTAGATGACTTATATACATATACTGTTTCGGGAGATAAAATATTTACTTCATTTAAATCAGGACAAGTTGAAATGGCGTACACTGCATATCCAGTAGATGAAAAAGGATTTCCAATGATTCCGCAAGAAACAAGATTTCAAAATGCAGTAAGAGACTATATCGCCCATAGATTATCTTTTAAATTAGCAATACAAGGAAAGTTTCAGCCAGCTATAGCTGATAAGTTAGAACAAAATTGGCTATTCTATTGTCAATCAGCAGCTAATAAATCTAGAATGCCTTCAATTGATCAAATGGAATCATTAAAAAATCAGTGGGTAAAACTAATTCCGAATATAAATGAACATGATACTGCCTTCAGGTATTTAAATATACAGGAGCGTAGATATAATAGTAATTCTAGATAATGAGCGCCAGCAAGAATACATATATAGGAGGTATGGACAAAGACATATCTAATAATAAACTGCCTAATAATAAGTATAACAATGCTAAAAATATAAAAGTAGTTACTCAAGGAGGAGAATCTACTACAGCAGTAGAAACGGAGAAAGGAACTATACTTTCTTTTAAATTCCCAACTACTCAAAACATTTATAGAATAAGTAGAAAAGACTTAACAATTGATCCCGCAACTTCTCAAAATAGTATAACTATTACTTGGGGAATACCAACAGGAACAACCACAATAACTCTACCTTACCCTTCCGTGTCGTGGCCAAACGCTCCGCTAACAAATTTAAATATCTATGATTTTTTAATAGACCAAAGTACTATACAAAGTCAAATAGCATTAGGGTATTTTAATATTTATTTATCTGATGGTTCTGAGTGGGTATACATAGTTGGATTAGATAGCAGTTTAACAGTTAATATTACTGGAACAGATTTAATAATAGAAGAAGTAGTCGCAGAACAAGAAAATTTAAAACTCAATGGTGCAACTCATATACGAGATAAGATTATATTGTTTACTACTAATGAAACTTCGGAAACTCCTACAGGATCTGCTAGTCAAGTTTGGATTATCAAGTATGATGAATATACAGATAAAGTAATAGATATAAATTCGTCTACTAATGAATTAATTCCTTCTAAACATCTTATCTATAATAATAAATTTAATTTATCTACTGCCCACAGAATGGATAATCCTATAGGTAGATACGAAAGCGATACTTTACAAAGAGTTTATTTTACAGATTATTACAATGAAATAAGTAAAATTAATATAGCAGACCCTAATCTATTTACCACAGATCCTGGATTATTAAACTTAATACCTAATACGAAATTAAATCAACCTATAACACAATCTATAGGCGTAGGCACTGTTAAAGTTGGAAGTGTTGTACAATATGGTTATAGGCTATTAAATGGAACAACAGGAAATGAGACTGTAATGTCTCCGTTATCTAGGCCTGTAGTGCTTACACAAGTAAATTCGCAAAACGCAACAGCAGGTGCTTATAATGCTTCTTTAGATGGTTTTTCAGGAGTTCCTATCGCTGACGTGTTTAGAGGCGATACATCGGGAAATTCAACAGCTGCTAGGTCAATAACTTGGGAAGTAAATAATATAGATCCTGGATTTGAAGTAATAGAACATATTGTAGTTTATTGGGGAACTTTAAATGTTCCTACTATAATAAAATTCAAAGAACAATTTGTGCCTACAAGCGGAAGTCTTACAGTTACTTATGACGGAACTGAACTTGAAACTTTATTATTAACTGCATTTGAATTTAATCAATTAAAAGGCGGATTTTATGCTAAAACAATTACCTATAAATTTGATAGGCTATTAGCAGGAAATATCAAAGAAAAAAGATTTGAAATAGAATATGATGCGAGGGCATATAGAAGTAAAGAAAATGAAGTAGCTTTTACCTTAGAAGATGCTACAGGCTTTGAGTCACAATACAATACAAGTAATTGGAATACAATTCCTGAAAATGCAGATGCAATAAATCCTTATAATCAAACAGATCCCGCTTTAAATAATAATTGGTATACAGATGATCAATATAAATTTCAACCAGGTACTAATGTTTTAGGAGGTACAGGGCCTAATGTATCTTATAAATTCACAACACACGAAACAGTTGGTAATACTGCATTTGGTAATCAATGGACCGTACATGGTTCGGAAGTAAGAAGTAGTGCAGGTGTAGGAGGAACTTACGTAATGAATACTACTCCAGATGCTGATATTAATAATGACACTAAATATAATGGCACTAACGATATCAAGCGTAATACATTTGCAGGAACCTTTAATTACACTTTAGGACAAGAAGTAACTTTAGGCGAAGAAGATAAAAATAATAATGCAATAACATATCCAGTAGGTATAGGAGAAAATTGGCAAAATATGGCTTCTCCTTTTGTGCAAGCACTATTCACAGGATATTCAGCAGGAGAAGTATATAGATTTGGAATTACATTTAGAGATTTAAAAGGAAATCCTAGCTATGTTATTTGGATAGGAGATATTAAATTTCCCGAAAGGTATGACGAAGGTTTTGAATTAACTAAAGCAGTAACATCAAGCCCCACTTATGGTTGGGTTAATTGTAATCAATTAGGAATAGAATTTACAATAGATATCAGCTCTATTAAAAGTCAAATAAGTGGTTTTGAAATAGTTAGAGTAGAACGAAGAGAAACTGATAAAACTAGATTAGGTACAGGAGTAATGACTCTTTGGGAAGATTATCGAAGTTTTCCTGGAGGGGTCGGTCCCCAAGATGATAATTACCAAATTCTTAGATCGGGATGGGAAAGACAATATGGAATAGCAAGAGCAGCATCAAATTCTACCTTTAATTTTCAAGGAGATACTATACAACAAGATGCTTCATATTTTAATAGTTGGATAAGACCTGCGGATGTTCCTGGTATTGCAATAACTGGGCGAGAAGGGGCTGAGAGAAGAAAACGTTCTCTTTGTACATTACATAGTCCCCTAAAACTTATGGACCCTAATTATAGTTTTAGAGTAAATGATCATTTAAAAACTATAGGATATTTTGCAGCACTTCCTTCTTGTAGTGAAAATATTGTAAGTGGTACTACCAATGATAATTCTTGGCCTATAGGTACAGGAGCTAATATTATGAGGCACTCTGATTATTATATGTGTAAACATTTTATTGGAATAACTAATCCTTGGTTAAATTCTTCCCTGGATTCATTTCAAGACGTTGGCTTTACTGGTAAATTTTTCCCTTTAACAGGATGTTTAAGAATAAGAGCAGAACAAACTTTAGGTTCTGTTGAATTTCAAAAAATATCTTCTGCTAATGGTCAAGGTCAATTTTTTGGCTCTACTGCTTGGGATTTTAATTCTCCTAATTATGTTCCATCGAGCGGCAATTGGATTGGTAATACTGGGCCAACTATAAATATAGGCACTAATTATGGGCCATCAGGAATTAATTCTAGGGATGATATAATGACTTTTGGAGCAAAGAAACATATTCTAATGTTAAATGAAACAGCTGATAATTCTGACTGGTGGTGGGGGTCAGAAGAGATGAAATATTTTGGGTATGAGTGGTATAATTATGGACGTTCCGTTTCCGTATCTCCAGGATTTTATACAGATGCTGTACAAAGAGCAGAAGTACATAAAAATAATATACCTTCTCCATTTATTCCAGGACTAGTTAAAAAGTTAGGTGGAAAATACGGAGAATACTGGAACTATTTTAAAGTAGTATCTTACGATAGATTTTTACCTAATCAATATGGAGGAGCAGATTATGCCAATAGACAATTAAGTATATATCAATCTACAGGTAATTTTCAAGTTATAGGAGAAAAATCAACAACCACAAAAACATTTAAAGTCTTTGGTGGAGATATCTATGTAAATTATTATGATGATGAGTATTTACCTCCTGCAATATCTGAATCTCAAGAAACTAATACTTCTTTTCCTAAACAAAGTATTGGAGCATCTAGCGATGGCTTATGGAAAGAACCAGGAGCATCTGGAACAGCAATAACTTTTCCATGCGAAACTCCTGTTAATAATGAATTAAGAGCTAAAAAACATTGGGCAGCTGATAGATGGACTGATAATTGGACAAGAATGCAAACAATGCTAAATCAAGATTTAGATTTATTAAGTCTTGTTATGCAGGAAAATAATGCTCAAGATTGGTATCTCGCAAAAGACGCTATAGCTAATTACTCTGAAGAACACTCTCATCAAATTAAAGTATCCGAGAAAAAAGTAGATGGCGAGCTAACTGATAGTTGGTCAAATTTCTTACCAGCTAATACTACAGAAGTAGAAGGAGTTCATGGTCCTATAAATAAAATGATAAACTTTCAAGGTAATGTAATATTTTTTCAAGATTCTGCAAGTGGAAGTTTGCCTATAGATGAAAGAGCTTTACAAACAACTGGAGGTGCTGATTTAGTATTAGGAACAGGGCAAGTTATAAATCAATACAAGTATATAAGTAACATATCAGGAACAATACACCAACATAGTGTTGTAAATACGGGAAGTACTGTTATGTATTGGGATGATTTAAATAAAAAAATATACATGTTAGGAGGAGCAAGCGGAGTGTCTGCTTTTTCTGATATTAAAGGAATGTCTTCTTATTTTCCTACTCTAGATGGTTATATGAATACAGGAGATAAAACTTTAACTAGACTGAGCCCTGGTTCATATGGGGTGCACGGAACTTATGATATTAGAAATCAAAGAGTTTTAATGACTTTTTTAAATTCTAAAAAAATATTAGAAATACAACCTAATACACAATACTATCCAGGAGATGTAATTACTTTTGGTACTTCATTTCCTCCTCATTATGAAGCATCCGAAATAATTGTAACAGGAGATCCCGTTATAAATCCCGATGTTGATCCAAGATGGGTTCGATTAATAGGAAAAGATGGAGAAGATTTATTCCAAAACGGATTAACTATTTCTATAAATGAATTAATTCAAGGCTTTGAGTCCTTTTTAGACTACAAACCAAGAATTTATTTTGATACAGGAAGAAGATTACTATCCGAAAACTATGATGCTTCTACTGAAATATGGGAACATAACAAAGGTGATTGGGGAAAATTTTATGATAAAGCATTTGATTCTGAAATTACTCTTATATTAAATCCCACAGCAGATTATGCTACAGTATTTCATAATCTAGAAATAGATTCTGAAGTTAGTATTAATGATGTAGATCAATTCGAATCTACTATAACTGGTATGGAACTTTGGAATGATTATCAACGTACTGGATTAATACCTTTAGTAGTAAATGATAATATTAAAAGAAGAATGAGAAAATGGAGAATATCCTTACCAAGGGACCAAGAAGGAGCTCGTCTTAGAAATGCTTATGTATTCTTAAGATTAAAAATGTTAAACCAAAACGATAAAAGATTAGTTTTACATGATATAATACTGCATTCCACACCTACTAATGGGTAGTGTTAGACAATTTATTTGTTATGTATTAGATAAACAATTATTTTTACAATTATGCCAGACCCAGTTTTATTTAGTTTAAGTGGAAAAAATGTAGGAAACCTTAATTTGAAAGACAGAGTAAAGTTAGAAAATTTACAATCAAGATTTCAAAAAGCACAGGCTCCTTTATTAAGTCAAAACAAAACTCTGTCACAAGAAGAAGTTTTTGAATTATCTCCAGAATATTATAATACTTTATCTGAACTAGAAAAAGTTTATAATCAATATGGCGCTAAGTTTCCTCAGTTACAAAGTCCAAAAGAAATGAGAGGAAAAAGTAATAATCCTTATGGAGTTTTTGGGCCGAGACATCAGGCATTTAATATGAATTTCATTGCTCCTCCTATAGTAAATCCTACTAATCCAGTAGCTAGCGGAGAGTCTCCTACAACAGATATAGAATTAAATACTAAGGCAGTAGATAGAGGAAGTAAGATATGGAATAGTCGAACTGGAACATATGAATCTACACTTGATGATAGACAGCAAAATGAGAGGGTAGTAACTCCTGGAACTCCGCCTCCTTTTATTGACCCATTTACAGATTCTGTTAGTAGTGGATTAGCTGTTCCAGACTCTAGTAATGTAATGGGATTTGATAAAGAATTAAAACCTCTTAAAAGAGCTCATGGAGGATTTACGCCTCCGCCTGAAGAAATAGATTTTATAAGAAATCAAGGTAATCCAAGTTATTTAAATAGTTTAAATACAAAACCTGAAATAGGAACAAGTGTTAAATCTAATTATACAAGTAATAATCCATATAATCTATATAATGAATTAAGAAGTGAGGGAGATAATGTTGCTATAAATAATACTTTTCAAAATCCTGCAGGATTTAAAACAACTCCTAGTAGAAATGCAGGAGGAGAAGTCATAGGAAGTAATACACAACAAACTTACAATCAAGGAACTCATAATTTTAATATTTCTCCTAATCCATTTTACGGACCCAAAGCAAACGTTGAAGAAGTAGCTACTTCAAACAAATTTAACATGGGGGGTTTTAATTTTTTAGGTGATTTAGTTAAAGGGGGAATAAAAGGAGTACAAAATTCAGATGGTGAAGGTGGAGGAATGAGAACATTTGTGAATAGTGTCTTACCTGGGGACAATTTAATGGGGGAAGATAGTAAAGCCAACGATGGATTTGATAAAAATGCTTCAGATGCAGATAATGTAATAAATTTCGAACAAAATAAAGCAAAAAATCCTGAATTATTTAATGAAGATGGAAGTAAAAAAGTAGTTCCCGCAACAACAGGTGGAGATGCTTTTAAAGCTTTTGGACAAGAATTTTTAGGAGGAATGGGAGGAGGCGGAGATATGTTCGGAGGCGCTACTAGTGGTGGTTTAGGTAATTTTGACACATCGGGTATAGATGGAGGAATGTCTCAAGGAACTCCAATCGAATCAGGTGGGGGCCAAGGAAACGGATTTATGGATATATTTTCACAAGGTCAAGGTAACACTGGAAATAACACTGGAAATAATGGTACAGGAAACTTTTTAAATCAAGCAGGCTTTGATGCGAACAATTCAGGAGGATTTTTGAGTAAGCTAGGAGCATTTACAAAGGATACTGATATGGGAAGTCAAATACAACAATTCATACAAAATAATCCTGAAGGTTTAAAGCAATTTATGAATGATCCTGGAGTACAAAACTTTCAAAATTCAGGTTTTGGGCAAAAATTATTTCAAGGAGGCGCTAATTTCTTAGGAGGTATGGGTATGGCTTATGGTGGGCCTCGCAGAATGGCCATGGCGTATGGTGGACCAGAAGGAGAAGAAGATAAAAAAAGAGATTTTATACTAGGATTAAAGAAAAGTAAATTAGCTAAAAATTGGAAAGGAGATGATGTAGCTGAAAATCCTTACGTAAATTTAAATACATTTATTGGATTACAGTCACTAGGAGAATTTGGTTTTGATCCTGAGAAAGATGCCCAAATAACAAGTACTAAAAGAACTAAAAAAGGTAACGTAGCTGTAAAAGGCGACCCAAATTCTGACCATTTAATGGCAGCTGAAACAGATAGTACAGGAGCTGTAGATTTAAGAATAGGAGATCCTGTAGTAGATTTTTATGATACTGATGCTGGTAAAAAATGGGCAAAAGCTAATAATGTTTTTTACAAAGATGAAACCAATAGAGAAGGATACGCTCCACATCATCATTTTTCATTTAGAGGTGGAGATCCAAAATCCGTAAAAAACTATAAGCAGTATAAAAAGATTTTTGATACTCATAAAGACAAAGAGACTGGTTTATTAGATTTAAGAAATATGTATTCTACTTGGAATGATGTTGATATTGAAGAATATTATCCAGAAAAAGTTTCTGCAAATGAAGTTAAAGAAATAGAAAATGATACTCCCGAAAGAACAATAGTAAATCCTTATGCAAATTTAAATGCTGCTGTAGATACTGTTTCTAATATGTATGGGCATGGCGGACACAGAAGATATGATAATGGCGGTCCTACAGATCCCCCATTTACTAAAGAAGAGTTTAAAACAGGTATGGGCAGTGCTGATATGTCATTAGGAGTAAAACCTCTTAATAGATCAGAACAATATCAGTATTATACAGGAAAACCTTATAAAGGAGATAGAACTTCTTTTGATAAAAGAATGACAGCATTAGCAACAACAGGTATAGGAGCAGGCATTGGAGCAGGAAAAGTGGCTTTAAATTATCAAAATAAATATATGCCAGAATACCAACAACAATATGACAGTTATATTGCAAATAGAAATGCAATGGGAAGTAGTTGGGCAGATCCTAATAAGCAATTATCTTTTGATGAGTATTTAGATTTTCATGAAAGTTCTCAGGGAAATTTTGGAAAAGAAAAAACAAGAGATATAGGAATCGGAGCATTAATGGGAAGTGTCCCTGGATTTTTAACTAATTTTGCTGTAAATAAAGGATTAGATAAACTAAGAACAAAGAAAAATAATAAACAAAAAGAAAATTTAAAATCTGCAAAAGCTTTGGGCGAACTAACAGATGAAGAAATACTGGAATTTAGAAATAAAAAAAATGGAGGATATACGCAATATGGTATGGGAGGAGATACTGAAAATACAGTTACTTATAAAGGACCAACTCACGAAGGTGGGGGGATTCCTTTGGGTTACGATTATGGAGGTAAAGTAAATCAAAATAAAATTGAAGTAGAAGGAGAAGAAGTCAAATGGAAAGATCCTGAAGGGAATGAATATATATTTTCTAATAGACTAGGTCTTAATACTAAAAAATCAAAAAAATAAATTATGTCTTACGCAAAAAAAGCTCAAAAAATTATAGATAAATACAGCCTTCGTAGTGATGGAGATGAAGCTACTAGAAACACAATGAATAGTGAACTAGGGGCTTTAAGAGATTTACAAGAAGCTGAAAGAGCGGAAATGGCACAACAAGCAGCCGAGCAATTAACTAATTCTATAGGAGAATTGCAAAGTTTAGGACAAGATCCAGTTCCAATTATAGCAGAACAAATTCCAGAATTAAATCCTTATGCTCAACAGGGACAAGGACAAGGACAGGGGCAGGAAGGTCCACAAGGACAAGAGCAAGGATTGCCTCAAATACCTCAACAACAACAACAACAACCATCTCAAGAAGAAATGGCTATGATGCAACAACAACAAATGCAACAACAACAGCCAATGGCTGGCTATGGAGGTCCTAGAAAAGATCATATCGGTGGTTACGGTTACGGAGGAAACATTCCAGCTAAAGACCACATTGGAGGTTATGCTATGGGAGGAAATATTCCACGAAAAGATCATATAGGCGGCTATGCGTATGGAGGTAAAAAAGAACTTCCTACGTATAGAAGATATGGAGATTCAAGAGATTTTTTAGCGGGGCCAATGTTTAATCCAAATGCACCTACTATAGAAGAAATGCTACAAAAAAATTCTAGTACTAGAATAGATGACGAAGAATTTAATGCTGAATATTTTCCAGTATCTACTATGGTGGGAAATTATGGAGCAGGGGGTAAAATCCCAGCTAAAGATGAAATAGGAGGGTACGGAATGGGAGGAAGAATACCTGCTAAAGATCATATAGGAAGTTATGCTTTAGGAGGTCCTTTTGATGGAATAAAAGATAAATTTAGTAAATGGCGATATGGCGAAGCTCCTACACAAGAAACTGGAGAAAGTGATGAGGATTTCCAAGCAAGATTAAAAAAATATAACGAAGAAACAGCTGCTAAAAAAGCAGGCGATAAACGAAAAGTAGGAGCTGCAGTTCAAAGTATTCCAGATGTATATGGATTAGTTAAGAGTATACAAAAGCCTGATGAATTTAATCCCTACTTACGACCTGATGCTGAAACTACAGATATTTCATCATTAGTTGCTCCTATTGATGATGCGGAAGCTAATGCAAGAGGAGAGATGAGAAATTATACGAGAGGAAGTGGCTTCAGAAATCCAGGAGCGTTTATAGCAGGAAATTCTCAAGCACAAAGAAACTCAGGATTAAGCGAAGCTCAACTTAAATTCCAAGCTGATAATGCAGATAGAGCAAGACAAAATGAAATTGACTTATTTAACATAAGTGAAAGACAAAGAGCCAAGATGCTTAATAAAGAGCAAGATGATAATAGAATTTCTAATATAGGAATACATGGAAAAAATATAGCTAATAATATAACAGGAGTTGGTTTAGATAAAGAAAAAACATTACAACAAGCAAACACAATAGAAATGTTAAATTCAATGTATCCTAATGCAAATGTTACAATAGGACCAGATGGTAAAATTTTATTTAACGGAAACCCTTTAGACGCATAAAAATGGCAGGAGCAGGATTATTTTATAAAGCAAGACCGAGAAAATATCAATCTCAGTTCGTACCCTTACCTTTAAACGCAATGAATGCGGCTTTAAAAGGAAGGCAAAAAACATATGATACAAATAAAGCTTTTATTGATCAATATGCAGATTTTAAAATCAAATCCTTACCTGGTGATGACAGAGATTATGCAGATAAAAGAGAAAAAGAAGTTCATGATTTTGTAGATAATTCTGTTAATAAAGATTTAGGAGACCCTAGATATATAAGAGAGTTTACTGATTTATTAAAAAGTTTAAAACGAGATGATTATTTAGAAAAAATAAACACTACTTATACTGTAGATCAACAATTCCAAGAAAGAGCATCCACATTAAAAGACGGAGAACCGTTTGATTTTAATGAAATAGCAACACGGGATTACTTAAGAAAAAGAAACGAATTAACCTCAGTAGGAAGTGGAGGTTCAAATAAATTACAACTAGGAGATCCTGATTTTTATAAAGGAGTAGACGAAAGGGATATAATAAACAATGTCTATGATAATTTAAAAGCAGATGTAGTTGAAACACCAGGCCCTAATGGAACAATCACAAAACAAAAATATATTGATCCTGCAAGAATAGCACAAGCTACTTCAGATGCTTATGAATCATTCGCAGGCGCAGATAATCCAGCAGGAGCTCAAATTAGAAGAAGATTCCAAGAGCAAAATATATCTCTTGATAGACAAGGTTTAGAACCAATGGCTTGGGGACAAGCAGATGTTGCTTTAGCAGAAGCTTTTGAAAAAGAAGTTGGCGATGTAATGACTGAAGGAGAATATTTATATAAAGAATTATTTAATACAGGTATGGAACGTAGTTATATGGAACAAACTAGTCCTGGATTAGCAAAAGCATTGAAAAAAGCTAATGAAATAGTCGATAATAACCAACAAAAAGCTGTATTTGATCTTCACGCTGCTCCTTATAATAAAGAAGCAGAATTTAATGCAAAAGAAGCTTCAGAATTGTTTGCAAATTATCCTAATACTAAAGAGGCGCTTACTAATGGAATGTTAGACGTAATGAAAGGTAAGGACGCCTATATTGCTGCTTATGATAAAGCCAAAGCTACTGGACTTACTAATCCAATGGAGATACATAACTTAATAACTGCAAATGGAGATTATGGTTTAGATGAAAATCAGAGAGCTACTTTCTTACAAGACACTCCATTGAATATGTTAGACTCAGAATACAAACCTTATAAATGGAAAGAATTTAATCATTTACTACAAGACCAAAGTGATGATTATTATGAAGCAGAAAATAAAATAAACGCTGCAATGTCTAATACATTTTCAAAAGGTCCCGAAGCATACGCAAGAGAGCAAAAGAAATATGAAGATGATGAAGAATATGCTCAGGAAGCTATTACCTCTGCAGAAGTATTAAGGCAAATTAGAGAAACAGATAATGAGCCTCTAATGGCTAATTTTATACATAATATTGATTTATTTAATAAGTACCCTAATGCTGAAGGAAAATTAGGGCAAAATAGAGAAGTATATTTTAGATGGGATGATCAGAATAATAGACTTATACTAAATAGACGTAACATAGAAGGCCAAGGATGGAGAAAACTAGATTCTGATATACAAGAATGGTTAGTAGAAACAGGCCGTGCTGAACCTAGAGGACAAGAAAATCAAACAGCAGCTCCAAGAGACACTTATGATTTCCTAAGAAATACTCCTTATGCATTATATAGAAACGGAGCAATAGGATCAGAAGGAACTGTTGCAGAATTAGAAACTTTACCAGGATACGGAGGGGGAGATAATGAAAATGTAAGTAAATCATCAACTTGGAGTGGTAGTGATGGTTCATCTAATTATGAAAATTATTTAATGTGGAGAGATGATAAAGGAGGAGTTATTGAATATATGCAATCACGAGATAGAGAGCAAAAATTTGTTGAGGGAGATTATAGTGCACTTACTAAAGAAGAAAGAGAAGCATATAATAAAGCAACTATAGTTCTTCCTGTTAATAGAAACTATGATGATAACCAAAAAACATATTTAAAAAGATCTTTAGGAAATGATGGAAAAGTTAAAACAGATAAAAAACTAAGTGAAAGCGCCTCAAAATATATAAATCAGTTTAAAAAAGACCCTACACTATGGACGATTTATGGAGAAGATGGAGAAATATTAACTGCAGAAGAAGTATCCACAATAGATATAGCTGACGCTAATTTTGTTACAGAACATGTTAATAAACATTATGATGAAGCTACATTTGGAGGAACTGCAAATCAAAAAGTAAGAATACCAGATCCTAATAATCCTGATAGGACAATAGAAGTAAACCAAACTAGAAATTTAACTTTTTCTTTAACAGGTAGTGCTGATTTATCTGATTATAATGAGCTTAGAAAAGATGAGTTTCTTTCTAACTATTTAGCAGATCCTTATAGTAAAGCAGGACGAAAAGATTATATGAATTATGTAGCATTTGATAATCCAACATTAGCAGGTAAATTAGCTGATATGGATGAAAATAATAGTACCATAAATTATGATTCTCAGGGAGTTAATTTTACAGCTCGACCATCTGTTAATGGAGGATATGATTTAGAAGCTACTTATATAGATATTAATGGGAATGAAGAAGTGATGGAAACTGATCATCCTAAAACAATGGGACAATTAGCTAGTAAAATAAGAACTATTAGTATGTATCAAGAAGCTAAAGAAAAATTTGACGGTAAAGAGATTAATGAAGATGAATGGAAACAATGGCTTTCTACATGGGGAACTGGTATTTTAAAATAAAATGGCAAAGAAAAAGAAAACATTCTACGGAGACAGTGTTGATAAAGAACCTGTAAAAGAGTATAAACAAATAGATCCATTAACAGGTTTTTCTGGAGAAGCTAGGGGAAAATTCAATGCGTCTGCATCTAGAAGATTTGCAGAACAAGGAAGTCCCCATACTGTTTATTTAAATGATGATGGTACTAAAGCAGATCCACCCGAAAAATTTACTATTCCTGATTTTAAAAGCTTTACCACTGCTATACAGAAGAATGAGGAGTATTTACCTGATGCATATGGCGATAGTGACACAAGTTTATTTGATAAAAGCGATGTTTCTTTTAAAGAATTTTCAGAAAAATTAGGAAATGAATTTAAACTAAGTAGTAATACTACTGCTTATGATTTAATAGACAAATATAATAGTGCAGTACAAGCAGCAGAAGAAGCTAGAAGAAAAAATCAACCAATAGGAGATCAACTTCTAGGTTTTGTTAATCAAGTTGTAGTAGGAGAATTAACAGGAGGAACTATTGAAGGTATAGGATACCTTTTAGATTGGCAAGATGTAAAAGACGCATCTAATAATGTTCAAAAAGAATATGGAAATTGGTTATCAGATATAGGAATAGGAATTAAAGAATGGACTAGAGAAACTACTCCTATTTACGAAGATGACCCTGGTACATATGCTCCTTCTGATATAGGATGGTGGCTATCAAATGGAGTATCTATAGCATCTACTTTATCTCTCATGATACCTGCAGCAGGTTGGACCAGAGCCGCTGGCCTTGCCGCACGTAGTTCTGCCAGATTAGCTAGAGCAATATCTCCAACAGGGAAGTTAGGAAAAGCAGCTAAAGTTCTTAGTAAAGCAGAGAATCCAGCAGCATTTTCTTGGGTAACTACAGGAGTAAATCAAGCAATAGCTTCAAGACATGCTGAGAGTATGATGGAAGCAGGTCAAATATACGATCAAGAGTTTGATAAAATGATTTCTTTAGGTAAATCCGAAGAAGAAGCTAAAGTAGCCGCAGCAAGAGCTGCTACATTTACATATAATGCAAACTGGGCAATGCTTGCTCAGGATATTCCACAATATTTATTATTAGGGAGAAGCTTTAGAGCAGCCAAAAAGATTAAAAGCATAAAACAAGCAGCAATAGAAGGTAGCTCTAAAGTAGGAGCTGCTACTAATTATGCCGTACCTATAGGATTAGATATGATAAGCGAAGGAGCAGAAGAAGCTTATCAATTTGTTGTGGGAGAAGAAGGTATGCATATAGCAGATATCGAGGCTGGGTTAGAAGGCGGAGGTCCTATGGGACAACGTTATAGAAAATATGTAAATGATGGGCAACTTTGGACAGCTGCTACATTTGGAGCATTTGGTGCGGGAGTAATGCAAACTTTAGGACAACGTGTTAATAATGCAATACTTAAAAATAAAGGAGGAAAAACAGAACAAGAAAATAGAGTATTAGAGGCTCAGGATAGAAATAAAAAAATACTTTATCATTCAAAAGAAATAGAAGCGGCTGCTGAAGCAGGCAATGAAGCTGCTTTCTATCAAGCAAAAGCAAACGCAGCTTTTGATTTAGGCCTAACAGCTGCTCAAGCAGGAAATTTAGATCAACTTGTTGGTAACCTAGAAGAAATGAAAGGGGCTACTAATGAGGACAAGCAAAAATACAATCTAACAAATGAATTTGCTACTAATATTGATGAGTTAATAAGTGATGTTAAAACAATAGGAGCTCTTTATGAAAAGAATGGTCCTAAATATGCTAATAATCTTTTAGCTCCAATAGTTCAGAGTGAGTTTATGGTTAAGAAACTAAATAAACAAAGACCTGAATTACAGAGAGAAATAGAAGAAGCTACAAATCAATTTCCTAAAATAAATGAATTATCATTAGACGGAAGACAGATTTTTGATATGCATATGAATATCGAAACAGCTCAGAAGAAAATCAAAGGAGCTAAGTATTTATTAAGCAGAAGAAAAAATATTCCTGAGTCGGAAAGAACAAGATTAGAAGAAATTATAAACGAGCAGGAAGAGACAATTAAGATTGCAAAAGATATTTTAAAAGATAAAATAAATGCAGAAGAGACTAAGCTAACTCCTGAAGATAGAAAAATTTTAAATGAAATAGATAAAAATCCACTAACTAATTCTATAGTAGCAGCAAAAACTGCTTTAGGATGGGCAGATGAGTTATTAGATGTACATACAAATAGATTAAAAGATTTAGGAAGTAAAGAGTTTAATGAAGAAGCTATTTCTTTAGAAATAAGAGAGGCTAGAAATGAACAATATGCTGATAGGTTAAGAGAAATAACTACTTTACTTACAGAAGGAACTCAGAAAAAATCAAAAAGATTTTCCAAAGACTTAAGCCCAGAAGATCAATCCTACACTGAAGGAGATCTTACAATGTCTAAAGAACAATTACCTAATTTAGGACAAATAAATGATGGTGAATTAGAAGAAGTTCAGCTTACTTTAAAAGAAAAGAATGATTTACTAGAAGAGGCATGGGAACTTTGGGCCCAATTAGGAGGATTAAGTATTTTAGAGTTTACAGATGGTCAAAAAACTACTTATGATCAACTTACTGAAGCGCAAAAGAAAAGATATGATACAGAGTCTGATAAACTAAAGAAAGAAAGAGAAGGATTGAGGCCATTCCTTGAAAAACTCAGTATGATTGTAAAAAAACAAAAAGATAAATTTACAATTAGAGAAAGAAATAAACTAAGAGCTCAAAAAGGCGCTTTAACCAGAAAAAGAAATCAAATAGCTAGAGATATAGATGACGAAAGAACTAGACGACAAGCTATAGAAGATTTAAAAGATCCTAGATACGATGAACTTACTTTACTAGAACTCTTTGTAGCTGAAAGTGATATAATTCCTGTAATTTATAAAGGAGAATTTGCTACTTTAACTATAGATCCTGAAACTAAAGAATTTATAATTAATGATCAACTAGTAATTGCGGGAGGCGGAAACACTAATACTATTGCTAGCTTAGAATTAGGAGTTCAAAAAGATGGCTACTATCCTATTTCATTATCTAATGAAGGAGACCGTGTAACTTTATACGTAGGAGATCATTTAATGTTAATTAATAATATTAATCCTGCAGACTCTATAGTAATAGATGAAGGAGGAAATTTAGTAGCAGTTAAATTAACAAACTCAAGAGGAGAAGAGGTTACTTTTGATGGTGAAATAAGATATGATATAGCAGATCAAATTTTAATTTATGATTTGTTATTAGAACAGTTTATGCAAAATCCTGAAAATACTATAGTATTTAAGGAAGATGGTAATTATATAATAGAATTTAATCAAGGAGACCCATTTAATTCTAAAGTATTTAAAGAGAATAAAAACGGGGATATTAGAGAAATTTTACCTAAAAGTAAAATACGTAAGAAAGACGGAAGTTATAATAAAAAGGGAAAGATTATAAATGAAGTACTTAATAGATTTAGAGAGGAAGTATTAACAAGTATAATAGGAGACCCTATAAAAAGAAATTCAGATGAAACAAACAACGAAGACTCGACTGCTGAATCAGCTGCAAGACAAAACAATGGTGAAACAGTTGATGAAAATGTCTCCGAAAGAACGGAGCCTTTACTTGCTAAATCGGAAAAATTCATCCAACTCAGAAAAGAAATAGAAGAAGCCAACCCATTACAATTTTTAGATATTTCTAAAAAAGTAGTAGCAGCAAGCGGATTATCTATTGAGGAAGGTGGAGAATTAATTAAATTATTGCAAGACAAGTTACATAGCCTGGATGTAGCTACAGGAGAAAATACAATGGGACCTTCTTTATCTAAAACAGGTAAAGAAATAGAAGAAGAAATTAAAAATGCTTTAGAATCAAGTCCTTATGTAGATGATTATATAAATAGAATAGAAGAAGCTATTGTAGTAGTATCTAAAGACGGCTCGGAAGAACATGTAATAGGTACAAACTCTTCAGGAGAAGAAATAACTATAAATGAAGATGGTATAATAAATATGCCAGCAGCGGGAAGGCCTCCTTCTGATGTTACTGGTCCTGGAATAACTCCTTTAGGCGCAGGCCCAGGAAGTGCTGCTCCTAGTGGTCCTTCTAACACAGGAACTAGTAAAAACCCTCCTAGTTCTACTACATCTACAACAAAACAAGCTAGTGAGGTTGATGTTGTAGGATTAGAAAATGTACAAAAAATTAATTTCCCTAAAAGTACAGATGATTTTCAAGTAGAATTTACTGATAAAGAAGGAAAAGAGCATAGAGTATTTTTAGATGCTGATGCACAAGGTACTCCCGTTTTTAAATTAGTAACTAAACAAGAAAATAATAGCTATAAACCAGAAAGAGATTCTAAAGGAAAAGTAAAAAATAGAAAAGAAACTGATGCTTTTGTTAGGGAAAACTTACCCAAAGAACTATTAAATTCTTTACTTGCTTATAAAAACTTAGATGGAAACAGTCGTCAAGTTTTTGAAGTGCATTTACTAGGAATACCTTTAAGAGGAATGCAGTCATATGATTTCTTTACTCCTGTAAAGAGTATTGAACAACTAGCTAAAGAGTTTAATAAACTTCCTGCTAATGTTAAATCTCTTAAAAAGTATATAGAACCTTTTGTAAAAAATAATCTTCAAGAAAAAATTAAAGAGGCTAAAGAACAACAACAAAAAAGCAAAAATAAAGTAACTAAAAATAAATTTGATGTAATACTAGAAGACTATAGAAATGCTTTAAAGCAACAACAAACTAGTGATGAGGATAAAATGTGGGATACATTTGTTGATACAGGCAAAATTCCGCAAAGTAAAGTTGAAGAACTTGCTGATAAAATAATAAATAATATTCCTCTTAGCGAAAAAGAACTCGCAATGCGAACTTCTTATGCTGAAGAAATTGAAGAAATTTTAAGTGAAACTGAGCCTACTATTATTCCAGATAATGTAGGAGAAGTAGCTTTAAGTGTTATGGAACTTCAAGTTCAATATCTTGATGGTAAATATTCTTTAGTATTAGACCCTGATACTTTAAAACCTATTTACACAGATCCAAAATACAAACCTAATCTTAATCTTTTAGCTAATCCTAATATTGGAGCAGATGCAAAAGTTAGAATTTTTGTAGATGAGACTACTGAATGGTGGGAAAAAACAAAAGACAGTAAAAAAGAAAGTGATCATTATATATATGTTCCTATGTATGTAGAAATATATAATCCTGATATGGATTTTTATGAAGTTGTTGGAAAGCTAAAGGGAGGTTTTGATTATAAAGACGCAAGAAAGGCTATCTGGACAAATTATAAGAATGATGAGAAAACAGAAGCAGCTGTAAAAATAGTAAACTATGGAAATACAAATCATAGTAATACTGTAAATAAAAAAAATATAAGAAATGCCAAAACCGAACAAGGGGTCCCTCTTTTTCAATCAGGGTGGGATGCATTTAAAACTGCTTGGACATTAAAAAATGGTTCTTACGTTTTAGCTGTAAATAATGCTCCCATGTATGTATTTGGAACAACTGGTTCTCAAACTTTTGGAGATGTTTCTCCCCAATTAAATACAGAAAATGCATCTCCTGAAATACAGGACGGTTTATCTGCTTTAGATTTAGAGCAAGCATTAGGAAATCAAGATGGACATGCTTTTACTACTATAATAAATCCAAGTGGGCATTATATTCCAATAAAATTATCAACTTCTTACATATCTGAAAATGCTGTAGATGTAATAATGCAGAAAATAGAGGATGGAGATTTTGCGGGAGTAAATGATATAATTTTTGCAAATTATCAAGACGATCAGGCACTATACTTTGATACTTTTTTACAGTTAAATGAAAACTTTAAGACAACTGAAAAATATATTAAATTTAAGTCAGGAGAAGTATTCTATAGTATATCCTTACAAGATTATGTAAAAGCCGTTAAAAGCGATACTAAAGCAGAAGTACAAGTAGAAGTAATTACTAATGTAAAAAAAGGATCAGAAGATAAATTTGTACTACGTAAAACTGAAGAAACTGTCGAACTTGATGTAAAAGAATTATTAAGAGAATTAGTACAAAATAAAAAGTACAATATTGATAATACTCAACTAAGAAGTAGTAGAGATTACGTAAGTCCTGTAACAGGACAAGAATATGCAAGCTATGAGCACTATTTAATGGGGGCTCCAGACTTAGAAGGAAATCCTAATAATGAAGTAGATGAACCTAGAGAAGGACGTCCAAATACTATTATAGCAACAGATGTTAGAGGAGCTGATGGTAATTTTTTCTTTGATGTAGGTATGAACTTTACTATACCTGGAACATTAGCAGATAGTGCGCAAAATAAAGAAGAAACTTCTACAAAAGATACTAGTCCAGGATATACAGTAGTAGAAGAAGATAATCTTGATTTTAATAATGATACAGAAACTGGATCTTCTTTCTTAGATACTGAAGAAGGAGAATTAGAAGATGATGACTCTCCACCTTTTAGTTTAGTGGATACTGGAGGAGAAAGAATCAATATTAAAGAGGCGTCTGCTTGGTTACAAGCTAGAGGATTAACTTTTGACCAAAGTAAACAAGTAATAAAAATGTTCGGAAATGGATTAGATGCGAACATTGCTGGAGCATTTCATCAAGGGTTAATATACTTAAAGGAAAATGCAGTGCACGGTACAGAGTATCATGAAGCATTCCATGCAGTATTTAGAACATTCTTAACAGATGCTCAACAGGATCAAATCTTAAAAGAAGCAGGAAAAGTAACTGAAGAAGAATTAAAACAAAAAGAAGAAGAGGGATATTTTAAATTAAAAGAAAAAGAAAATCTTTATAAAGCCAAAAGAACGTTAAATACTTCTTACTTAAAAGAAGTTGAAGAAGAAATTGATTTATCAACTAAAGCGAATTCTTTTAAGGATTCAAAAGTAAAGCGTCAAGTATTTCATATATCTCAAAACAAAATAAACGAAATTTCATATTTAGAAATTGGTAAAAATACTAACGCCCCAGACGCTAAATTAGGATTTTTCTTTTCTGAAAAATACATGACTATTGCCAAAATGAGAGAGTCTAAAACAGACTTGCTAGAAGGAAAAGATATTCTCGGCCATAATGTACACAAGGTTTCTATAAATCTTAAAAATCCTTATGTTCATAATGGCTTTATAGATACATTAGTAGATAATCCAAATTCAGAAGAGGGATATGCTGCTAAGAAAAAAGAGTTAGAAGCTCTTGGTCATGACGGTATAGTATATGGATTGGCATATGATGGTGTAGATCAAGACTATGGATTTGTTGTTTTTGATTCAAAAAACGTAAGAATAGAAGAAATTATTAATGATGAAAAGTCTGTAAAAAATAATAGACCAACTGATTTTGGCAAACAAACTATTGTATCTACAGGAAAAGAGGAAAAAATATTTAAGAAAACTCTTAATGGAGAAGTAGAAATAAGTAAAAAAGACTTAGAGCGTATGATCCTTGAAGAGAGATTAGCTGAACAATTTAGAGGCTATGTTCTTTCCAATCAGAAACCAAAGGGATTATTAAGTCGTATAGCTAAATTCTTTAAAGACTTATTTAATTACATGACTACCTATATTTCTAAAGGTAGAACTATTGATCAGCTATTTTCTAATATAGAATCAGGTAAAATCAATCGTAAATATGTAAATCAAAGGTATAAACAAGAAGATGCTTTTTCACTTGTAAAAGGGTTTACAACTACAGAACAAGAAGAAATTTTAAATAGTATTAATAGCGAGTTTACTAGGATATATGAAAGTATAACGAGCTCAGGACAAAGAATAAATCCTAACAAAGTATATCTTAATATTAAAAATACCTTCTTAAAAGGAATGTTTTTACAAGAAGATAACGGAATAGTAAGTAATCCTGATCTAGAAGTAGCTAAAAAACATTACGATTTATTATCACAAGGAACTAAAGTTTTTAATAAAGGAAAAGATTCTAATATTAAAGTTGCTAAAAAATGGAAATTATTTGGCTCTATATACAAGAGGTGGAATACAAAACTTACTAAAGATGAATTTGAGAATATATCAGAAGAAGGATTTGGATTTGAATACTTAGCAAAAAGACAACTTTCTAAATGGGGAATTACAGTAGTTGGAGATTTAACTACTGAAATAGAAGATGATGTATTTGACGAAAGAATTTATAATAGAAATTATGCTGAAGAAAGTAGAAAAGATTCTTTATCAGGAAAAGTAAAGGCTTTCTTAAGTAAAGTTCCTGAATTAAAAGATGGTAAAGTAGTTCCAACTATTTTAGGGGGAAATACTAAAAAAACAATTCCATTTGATCAAATCTATGAGGATGTAGCCTATACAATAGTTAATTCTGTTTCATTTAATGATATGTTAAATAAATTAAAAATTTCAGGAATTACTAAAGAGCCTTTAAATACTGTAGCTACTATGCTAGAAGAAGAAGTGCGTAAAGAAAACTGGCAATTTTTAGCAGATTTTTATAAAAACTTATCTCTTACTTATTTAAATTTTGTAGGAGCAATAGAAGAAGTTGATATTATAGAGCTTGAAGGTGGAGGACAGGATATAACTTTTAAAATAAGATATTTTAATACCAACACTAATAAATCTGAAAATAGGATTTATAAAAAATGGAACTTAGAATCCAGAAGAAGTGATAATAAAGGACTATTAGTTAAATCTGAAGTAGGTACTTTAATAGTAGACAAGGTTAAAGTAGATTACATGCAAGACCTTTTAAAAGTAATAAGCGAGATAAAAACAGACAAAGCTATTCCAGACCAAAAACATATTCAAGCATTATCTGATTTTCTTAACTTAATGTCTATTGATATATCTCCTGCTGTTTTGGCGCAATCTTTAGAATCTGGTATAAAAATAGGTACTGAAATAATCAATTCAGGAGAGTTATATAGATACTTAACTGATGGAAAATCTAGACATAGTAATAATAATATAGGACTAAATACTTTAATCAAAAATCTTAAGAAAAATAAAGATCCGTTTTTACATGATAGAGGAGTTATACAAAGATTTTTAAATATTAGTAAAGAATTTGAAGAGGCTGTTAGAGGATCTTTCATAAATGGAGAGGGTAAATCTATTTATCCTATTAATATGCATACATCATTAACTAGGCAATTTAATGCATTTAAATCCTTTAATATAGAAGAAGGTTCTTTTTGGAATAATTGGGTTATGGATTTTACTAAAGATCAGTTTTATTTTCCTGAAGGAAATAAAGAAAGTCCTTATAATGCTTTATTCTTATCTGAAATAATCTCTGGTAAGTCTAGATTTAAATCAATATTAGATATTGAAGAATTTGATACTTACAAAAGAAAAAATGAAGCTACTAGTCAAAATACATTTGATAATATGTCTCCATTATTATCCAAATTACATAGATTAAATTCTTTTGCTAATAACGGAAACAAAAGGGAGATGAAAATAGTAGCTCCAACATTAGCAGATAGGTCTAAGATGATTCTTATGACTGTTCCCAGAATTAGTTATAATAAAAAATTACATCAATATAGAGATAAAAATATTCAAGAAATCTTATTAGGATATGTAGTACAAGATCTTAAAAGAGCACAAAGAACTTATAGTGATCTCAACACTAAGGGCCCAAAAGTAGATGCTCTTCACATTCATAAAGAAGAAGCTAGAGGATTAAGATACAGTCAATTTGAATTTTTAAATGATAATGAAGCAGGTAAAAAATTACTAGAATATGCTTTAAAAAATTCTGAAGATCAACTACTATATAGAAGTAATGATTTGACTAGAGAGGCTCAAGATAAAGACCCTGAAATATATTCTTTATTTAAAAATGTATTAACTGAAATAGAAGTATATATAAATAATCAGGTAGAAGAGCAATTAGAAGATATAAGAAAATTAAAAATAGATTCGCAGAGTGGAAGAAGAAAAACAAATCCTATAGATCCAAATGGATTAGCTATATATAATGGGGATTTAGATGCTTTTATAAAAGATTATGTAGTTTCTACTCTAATAGGCCAGAATGAATTTAGAAAAATGACAGCTGGGGATTTAGCATTATATAAAAACTATGCTACATTTTCTAAAAGAAACGGTGGAATAACAACTCCAGGATTAGAAGCTTGGTTAGAAGAGTTTGCTAAAGGAGCTACTTATGGAGATATGACTCAATACGAAATGGGCGCTATTAATGATTTATTTAAGAAAGATGAGGCATTATTAGACGAACTTGAAAAAATCGCAGGAAAAGAATCTGTAAAGGCATATAAAGAAGGAAATAACGGTAAAGGTTCTAATAGAGCTGATGGTATAGGATTTACAACTATAAAAAAGCATAAAGCTAAGATGGAAGGCCAAGGAACTTGGCTTGATAGCCATGATTTAGCGTATAAAAATTATTTAAAAACAGGTAATTTTTCTTGGAAAGATGTAGAAGGTAATACAGTAATTCCTAAACTAGATCCTATTAAAACTTATCATGACGGCCTATACCTAAAGAATGGTAGAATGGTTAGAATACTTGTAAAACACTCTACTTTTCCTTTAATAAAAGAATTTACTAAAAATCGTCCAACATTTGATTCGCTTAGAGAGTGGATGGAAATTAATAAAGTAGATGAAGTTAATATGGACTCAGCTATTAAAGTAGGATTGACAGATTCTCTAGAAGTTGAAATAGATGAAAATGGTAGGATTACCAATTTAGATGACATGTATGTAACTACTTTAGAAACAAGAAACCAAAGAATCCCACAAATAGTAAGTAATAAAGAAAAAGAAAGTAAAATAGGGTCTCAATTAATGAAGTTGTTACCTGCTAATGTTATTGAGAATTTAGATGGAAGTTACACTGTAGGTAAAGTACAGATGTCAGGAGAAGAAGTACTTCAAAAGTATAATGAAGTAATTGAGAAAATGATAGAGACGGGAAGAAGAAAATTATATAATGATTTAGGGTACGATAAATATGTTGAGTCTAATAGAAATAAAGAAGATAAGTTAAAATTCTTAAAAAGTTTAAGACAAGTTTTAAGAAAGTCAGCAGAGAATAATGACCTTCCTGATAATTATATAAAGGCTTTAAATATTAAACCTATTGTAGAATTTGTAGAAAATAAACTTACAGGACAATTTGAAGAAGCAGATAGTTATGGATTTTCAACTCCAATAGGAATGCCTGCTTATCAAAAAAAGTTTGAGTCTATTATATTTAGTTTATTTAGAAATAATTTAATGCGTCCTAGTATTAACGGTAAAGCTTTAGTACAAATAGCGGAGCTTGGTGGATTCAGAGAACAAAATGGAGACATTAATGATTTAGATTTTATTAGAAATAAAGAAGGTAAAATTATTGCTGCTGAAGTAGCTTTACCTTACCATTTAGCAGAAAAATTAAACCTGCCTAAAGGTGAAGATGGAGAATATGATATATCTAAAATAGATCCTAATTTATTAGAAATTATAGGATATCGTATACCTACGCAAGGTAAAAATTCAATGCTTCCATTGAAAATAAAAAGAATTTTAACTTCTGCTATGGGAAAAGCTATATTAGTTCCTTCAGAAATCGCTACACAGATGGGTTCTGATTATGATATAGATAAATTATTTCTAATGTTTCCTAATTTTAATATAAAATACACTACAAAAAAAGGAGATGTTTGGGAAGAAACAGGGGCTTTTAAGTCTTTAATGCTACAACAAGGTTTTAAATTAAATAATGTAGAAGCGAGTAATTTATTAAAAAGTAAAGATTACGCAGAAGATATACTAAGATATGGAACTCTTGACTTACAGGGAGCGGCTATTCAAGCAAGTATGGAACTAGATAGAAGAGCTAATTATTTTGAAGTGAGTAGAAAAGCAATAAAAGTACCTTACGATATTAACAATCTAAAAGTAGGAGATAGAAGAACTTTAGAAAATGCTTTTATAGATTTAGCTAATAGTATTTTACTTAATAGCGCACACTTAGAAGAAGTTGTACAATCAGTAGATTCTCAGACACTACCTGATTTGGCTAATAAAATTAGAAAAGCTAATCCAGAAAAATTCTCAGAAAAAGTAGATCCTCAAAATGTAAATACTGAGTCAACTTTAGAATTTAGAAATAAGACAGGTAAGACAGGTATTGGAATATACGCAACTAACTTAACAGGAGCTGCTATTAGGCAGCATAGTAATACTTTAGAATTATTACCTTCTTATGCTGTTAAATTTGATACAAAAATAAAAAAGAAACTTAACACAGTAAGAGATGGAACTAATACTTTAATTACATTCTTATTTAATAAGCATTTAAATTTAGCAGTAGATAATGGTAAAGATCCTATGATGGATATTATACAGGATACATCATTAACTTCTCCAGTAACAAATCTTATTGTAAGCTCAGGAATTAGTAATAAAAGATTGGCCATAAAAGGAACTGATACCACAGGAGATTCTACAGAAGTAGCTACCTGGTTCAGAACACAGCCTATAATAAGAGAATTAAATGAAGCATATTTAAATGAAGAGGGTAACCCTGGTAATTTAAAATTCTTTATAGAAAGATTAGGTAAAAAATATTTTAGGGGAGGTTTTAAATTACAAGATTTTAAAAATACATTTCCTATATCTACAAAAGATTTAAAAGACTTTATCTTAGAAAATAAAGATATTGAGGATGATACTGATTTGCAAAAAGCAGTATTAGTTAATTTTTATTTTTATCACCAAGCAGGTAGAATGCTTAACAAAGTAAATAAGGTATATAATTCTGATAGAATAAAAGATATGAGCTCCATGGCGGCTATTGAAGATTTTCTTCAAATTGCTACTGAAATACAAGATCCTAACAGAAATAAGTTTATAAAAGGATTTGAAGATGTATTAGACGGAGAAAAATTTAGAATTAGTTCTAGTTTTACTGATGCTCTTATGGATTCATTAGAATTTTCAGAATTATTTTTTCCTTATTTAAGATACGGTTTAAGAACAACTAAAAACCAAATTAGAAAAGACTTAAATAAAAAGAATTTAAATAAAGATCAAATACAGGCTATCAATAATGCTTCTATGGTATGGTTTTACAGCCAAAAGCAAATTCCTAGCCCGATAAGCCCTTTATTTAGTACTTCTTGGAAGAAAGACTTATTAACAGGAGATAACAATATAGAAAATCAATATTTAAACATTAGAGACTTAATAAAAAAATCAAGTAAAAATTCAGAACTAGGAAAATTAGCTAATAATAAATTTATTTTATCTTTAGATACCCATATAGATAATGCTAAATTAGATGAAAATGAGATAATAGTAGATATGACAGGAAAAACAGATACTATTATAACTCCTAGATTTGAAGAAAAAATATTGTCTTTTGATTACTCTTTTGCTTTAAGCCCTACTGAAGTTTCTGCTTTATCGGATGATTTAGCGACCTTAATTTATAATGAAAATGAAACTATAAGAAATTTTGGAAAAAATTTAGTTTATTATAATATCCTGAGTAAAGGATTTAATACTGGAATAGATTCTTTTATAGATATTATTCCTAATGAAGTTTGGAATGATGCTGACTTTTCTTTACTAGAAGAAAAAACATCAATGACTGATTTTTACGAGAAAAATGTTAATCAATCATTTTCAGATCCTAATTTCTGGAAAGGTTTTTCAGAAGAATTTGTAAAAAATAATAAGCATTTAAGAAACTTAATACCAAGTGTTAGAAAAAATACTAAGAATGGAATAACTCCTAATAACAGAGAAATTACATTAACTAAAAAATCTTCTGCATATAGTGGAGATTTACAATCTTTCTCTAAATTTTTCTTACTTTACAATAATAAAAATCAAGAATATTTATTATATCAAAAAGTAAGAGACCGTGGAGACAGAGCTACTTATGTAAAAGCAGAAACTAAGGGAACTCCTTTTAAATTACAAGAATATAATTTTCAAGAATTAACAGGTTCAGATGTAATGGCTATTAATGCAAAGACTAACAATCCTAAAGAGAGAATAGGCGCAATAAGAAAAAATAAAAAATGTAACTAATGGCTTGTAAAATTAAAACTATAACAGGAGAAGATAGTAAACTTTATACTGAGTTAGAAAAAACTTATGGTACAAAAGTAGCTGATGATACTTATGAATTTATTAATGGGAATGATTTCAAAGCTAAATTTGGTAATTGGGAATTATACCACAATTTTAATTACATCAAGAAAAATTTATTAAAACCAGAACAAGAGACTGAAGAAGAAGCGCAGAAGCATGTTGATTTTTTAAATAATAGATTTGGACCAGGCACTGCTTTTTATCGAGCCGTCACTGTTGCTAAATCAGGAACAGCAGGTAAAAAATCTGCTTTTATAGTAGGAATCATAAAGCCTAGAGATGGGCAAGTATCTTACGCAGTAAATTCTCAAGGAGAGCCTGAATTAATGTACATGATAGACAGTGATTTTACTTTTTCAAAAGATAGTTTTGTATTTAGTTCTAATATATCAAAAGCAGGTAAGTTTTCTAAGCCTGAAAAATATGAAGGAAAAATTCCGATGCCTATAGAAGAAAGTACTTTACCTGTATTTTTAAATGTAAAAAGAGCTAAAGGTGAAAAAAGAGATGGTAGAAAAAAATTCGATAGTAAGAAAAAAGATGGTGACATAATTAATTTATACCCAAATCAAGTAATACTTGCTACTCAAGGTATAGCAGAAGATACTGCTGAAGCTAGCGACAAAGTACCAGAATTACCAGAAACTACAGATGAGGCTATAATAAGAGCAGAGACAGAAGGATTAACAGAAAAAGGCAAAAAAGAATTAGAAGATAGAAAAAAACTAGCTAATAGAGCCGTTGGAATACTGAAGAAGAAATTAAGCTTTTACAAGAAAAAAGAAGGAAAAGAAAATCCTATTGCTAAAACATTACAAGCGCAAATAAATAAAATACAACTTGATATAGTCAAAGGAGAAAACGCTAGTGCTATTATGTCTTTTTTAGAGTTTGCTTATTCAGAGGCTACTGTTGCTTCTGAAAATACTATTCCTGAAATATTAACGGCTATTAATGATCCTAAAGCAACTAAAAAAGAAAAAAGATTATTATTAAAAAAATTAGCTAGATCTGCTGATTATTTATCAGCCTTTGATTTAGTTGAGGAAATATATGGAGATTTACAAAATAAAACATTTTCAGCAGGTGGGGAAGAAATTGTAGTAGATACCGCATTTAGAGATGCGTATATATCTCCAGTAATAACAACTATAAGATCTGTAAAAAGAAGTTATATTAGTGCATCTAAAGATATTATAGTAGACTTCCTAATGGAATATAATACTGATTCTAAATTAACTTCCGATAAGCTCAGGCAAATGTTTACCCATGTTAATGATGATATAAGCTGGTTTCAGGCTAATTTAGATTCATTAGCAGAGTCTCCTGATCAAGTATTAGCACTTGTAGATAGAGCTGTATCTAGTAAAATGAGCGAAGTAAATTATAATATAGAATCTTTTAAGAACGGAAAATATAAAAAAGTAATACTTGCGTTAGAAAAATATAAAAAATCCAGGGGAATTTCTATTACAAACCATGAAAAAATGTATGATTTTATGGTAGAAAAAGGAACTAAAGGCCAAAACTTAGGAAGGTATATAGATCCTAAATCAAAAATTGGTAAAGAATTATCTAAACCCGAACAAGATTTTTTAGAAATGTTTCATGAGTTATACTCTAAACATCAAAAAATGTTACCTCCTGGATATAGAAGGGGATATCAATTAATTCCTATTTTAAAATCAGGAAGTGCTAGAGCTTGGGAAGATGTGAAAGGATTTAAATCGGGAGTTAAAGCTGCTTCAAAGTACTTAGGAGATCAAGTCAAAATGAGAGGCGATGAGACTGAATACGGTGAGGTTTTTGTAGACGAACAAGGCAAAGAATACAAATTTGTACCTATTAATTATGCAGCAAAAATTGGAGCAAAAGGACCTGCGGGAATAGCTATCGAAGATGTTTCAATGAATATGGGCGAGAGTTTATTACAGTTTATGACTATGGCTAAGAATTATTCAGCTATGAACTCTATTTTAGTAGAACTAGAGGCCACTAAAGCATTAGTTGGTGATAGGAGATTTACTAAAAAAAGAGGATCTACGAAACTTAGAGATAGAACTACTCAAGAACTAGTAGACCAACCAGGAATCGAGTCTTATGCTTACGAAAGATTAAGTAGTTACTTAAGTATGGTGGTATATGGCGAGAAAAAAATGAAAGGAGAGGAATGGGCAGGTATTAATACAGGAAAAGCTGCTGATTTACTTATGAAACACACTTCTTTAACGCAGCTATCTTTAAACCTTTATTCAGGAATTAATAACTCTGCTATAGGACAAGTAATGAATGCAATAGAAGGAGCTGGAGGACAATTTTATAGAAGAAAAGATTATCTAGCAGCTAAAGTAGAATACACTAAATTATTACCTCAAATTATAAAAGATTCTACTTCACGATTCTCAGAAAGCTGGTTAAATTTATTTATGGAGCAGTATGATATATTCCAAGAATTTGATCAAAATGGAAAACCTATGGAATCAAGTTCTAAATTGGCTAGAATTGTAGGAAAAGCTTCTTATTTTTTACAAAGCTCGGGGGAACACATGATACAATCTGAATTAACTATTGCAATGATGAAGTCTCATAGACTTATTAATGGCGAAATAATAAATCATACAGATTGGGCAATAGCTAATAATAAAGCTATTAATAAAAAAACTAGATTAGAATTTGAGGAATTAGGATCCACTGTTAGAGATTTAATAGAGATTAAAGACGGGGCTGTTTGGACTAAAGAAACAGTGAAAAGAGAACAATTAATTAGATTTACAGAGAGAATTAAAGGAGTTTATCAAAGATTACACGGAAACTATTCTAAAAAAGATCAACCTGCAATACAAAGATATGCACTTGGTAGGCTAGCTTTGCTATTTCGTAAATGGTTAAGGCCTGGGTTTAATAGAAGATATGCTTCGGCCACTTTTGATGGACAAGATAGTTTTGATCAGAGGCTCGGAGCTAATATTGCAGGTAATTATGCTATTACCTATCAATTTCTTAAACAGGTAAGACAAGAATTAAAAGGTACTGGAATAGGGCTGGCTATATTAAATAAAGAAAAAAATGGGTGGAGTACATTGCCTGAATGGAAAAAACAAGGAATCAAAAGAACTCTTTCTGAAATATCTTTCTTAATTGGTACTTTATTATTAATTACAATATTAGGAGCTCCAGATGACGATGATGACGATTTAGTGGCAGCAACTAAAAACATGTTAATTTATCAAGCATATAGATTAAAATCTGAAATGCTATTTTATTTACCATCAGGAGAAACTTTAAAAATATTAAGATCTCCTTCTGCCGCAGTATCTACCGTAGAAAAATTAGGAAATGCTTTATGGTATACTACAGAACCTATGTGGGATTTTGGAAACGAATGGATGGAGTATGATATATACACAAGAGGTAAACGAAAAGGAACTTCTAAAGCAGCTCGTTATTGGTATGATCTTGTACCATACGCTAATCAAATTAAAAGATTAGAACATACTAAAGAAAGTGCTAGATTTATGCAGAATTTAGGAACACATTAGATATCTTTGCAAAAACCCGAACATTAAAATCGCTAATTCTTAAGTTCGTAAATAAAAGCCTCCACTTGGGGGCTTTCTTTTGCTTACTAAAAAAACTAAAAGTAAAAAAAAATGATTGAACCTAAAATTTACGTCTAAATATTACTCATTAGAAATGTCTTAAAAGATTTTATTCCTTTAAGACATTCTAATAAGCATTACGAAAAGAATCACCGCTTTTCATATTTCTTGATTTTGCCCAAACTTTATATTTGGCGCTATGTGATTTTTAATTAAGTATTTATTATAGAATGTTTCAGTTTTCATATGAGGAAAATCAAAAAGTTCTGCGTTATCTTTTATCTTAACTAGAAAATCTTTTTCCATTTTCTTTTTTCTGTCAACTGATTTAAATAATATTTGACTTAATTCAGAGTCGAAACTTGTATTATGAAAGTCTATAATCTCTTCTTTATAGTCCGCATCTAATTGAGAGTACTTACCTTGTCTAAAATATTCAAAATTCTCAAAATGTTTTTCTGGAATTTTAAATACGTAAATAACTTGATAAGGATCTACATCAAATGTTTCTAAGTACAAAGAATGAGATTCTATTTTATATTCAAAATCTTGAAATACTTTTCTTTTATTAAATCTATATACTAAATATATGTGAGGTCCACATAATTTATAATCTGTATTTTCGATATCAATATAAGCATTTGTAAATAAAGAGTTCCACATAAAATAATTTCTATCATTACCCAATATAGGTAATAAGAAATAACTAGTCTTAGATAGTAGGCAAGCATGTAAAAGAAATCCTGTATCTGTCTTTTCTATAGAAGAGACTTTAAAAGGTTCTTTTAACGTTATTTGCTGCCCTACTTCAATACTAAAGTCTCCATAATCAACTTTTATAATATTAAAACCATCTGTACGTACTTTAGGCTTTTTCTTAGCAGAATTTACTTGTACAGTACGTGCATTTAAAGGACTAAGTACTATAAAAGAATCATTGTTTATTTTAATATTTGTTCTAATCATTAAAATTAAAGCTTAATAAATTTAAACTAACATTTCCTTTATTTAAATAAACATCTTTTGGATACTCCCAAGTACCCATATCCTGATGCCATTTTAAATCTTCAACTAATTTTAAATAACCATTAATAGGCTTATTAGTTGATTTTAAAATACCTCCTGAACGTCCTACTAACAAATCCTCATCACTCATTTCATATATGAATGGTGGATTATAATTATTCTGTTCTATAACTATAAATTTAGGATTACATATTTTATAGTCTTTTAATTTTGGAAGAGTTTTTACTAAATCAACTACAGCGTCATAATACATAGCACCTTGTAAGTAATATCTAAACTTGATATAACTATGTGAAAATGTATATACACTACTAGCTGTTGTTTTTAAATCTATAACAATAATCAATTTATTTATATGATCTATTATCATTAAATCTAAAATACCTTTACAAGTATTTTCTTCTACTTTCCAGACTAATTTACATTGAAAATGTAATTCAATATTTAAATCATCTGTTCCATATACAGACTTAGGATCGAAATAATCTCTAGTAAATTCATGAGTTTTTAAAGTGTCAACACAGGCCAAAGCCCGATCATAATCTTCGGAACTTATTATTTCTTTTCCAATACTTTTTAATAAAGATTGAAAATAATCCGAACCTGAGTCAATTACTTTTTTTACGACAGTTTCTTGTTTCCAACTCTTACCATATTGTTCGTAATTAGCATATTCTATTATTTTAGGCTCAAAATCAGCTAATTCTAAAAAAGGACTAACTTCTTTACCTAATTTTATTTCATTAAATACTCCAGTAATAATATTCTTAATAGCATCACTGGGAATTTCAACGGAAGAAACACTATATCTATTTTTAAATTCAGAAGGCTCAGTTAATAAACAATCAACTAAACTTCCAAATATCATGAATGTAGATGCGTCTTTATCACTTGATTCTTTCCTTTTTTTATACTGTAAAGGAGAATAATCAAGATCAGAAAGACGAGACGGAGAAGCCGCCTCAGTCTTTCTAAACTTAGTCATACTAACAATCATTTCTAATTATAGTTCAGAAATTTCATTAATTTCTTGCTCAATACTAGCAGAATATTCTCCGAAATTTTCCATGATTTCCTTTTTCATAGTTAACCATTCAATATCTGTAAGTTCAGCATATTGAGAAGAATGATAAATAGAGCCATTTAATCCTGCAAAAGAAGAATGTACAAAATATTGAAGACATCTTATAGCTCCATCATTTTCATGGCTAGCAGCAGGAACAGCTCCAACATGCATAGGATCAACAAAAACATTATGTGTTACTGTATTTTCATGTTGATATCCACTTATATAAGATAATCCACCAACATGAAGCCCTTTAACACAAGACCTATTATTATTAGTATCCACATATTCCCAATTTGGAAGTCTATGAGTAGCTCCTACTCTAATTACATGCCCAGGTTCTTTATTAGTAGCTCCTAATTCTTCACAAAAGAAAGGATCTCCCCCTTGTCCCATAACAACTGGCTCAAACACTCTTTGTTCAACAAATTCAGGCTCATCATAAGTAATAATTCCTGTATCAGGATCCACACTTTTAGTGTATCTATCCATAGTCACAACTTCGCCATCACTATCAAGTCCATACTTAAAATCAATTTCTTTAGATACTTTATAAGTACATAATAAACCTTCTTTAGTAATTTTAACTTGATAAACAGTAGCTCTTTCTTCGGCTATTTCTTTAGACAATCCTTCTTCTTCCATTAATTTTGCAACTATATCCCCATTGATATAAATAGCATTAATATAAGTAAATACTCTTTCAGAAAAATCTTCTTGCATTTGTTTACTTTTTTTGCGCAAAACTGGATTTCTTAACCATCTTATCCAAAATTTAACTAATGGAGTATGGTCTATTCCTTTATCTAAAGAATCTTTTATTTTATCAACTAAAATATCAGGCATAGAAATAGAACTTATTGTTTCTTTGCCAAGACCCTCTTTAGTATTAGATATTTTTAAATAAAATTTTCCTGTAGCTCTATTTACATAAATATCTGGACATTCTGATTCTATTAATTCTTTAAAATCTTCTTTAGTAAGAAGTTCAAATTCTTCTAGAATACCCATTAACTCCTTCATTGAAGAAGCTTCATTAGATTTTTCTTCTAACTTAATCATAGCTGCATATCTTTCGGGGCTAAAAGATACCCCGAAAGTTTTATTGCCATATGATCCAGTTAAAGAATTACCTATTCGATTAACTATTATATTCGACATAATTAAGATTCTTGTTTTTCTTGAACTTTTTTTTCTTCAACATTAACATCTGTAGTTTCCATATCATCTACATATTTAATTTGATATTCTTTTTTTGTAGCATTTCCTTTTTTCATTCCGAAAATAACTAATGCTTCATTAATTTCACCTGGCTTTACACCAAATTTCTCTGCCATTTCAGTATTGTTTTTACCAAGACCTTTGTAAATTGCTAGTTCTGTTTTTTTAAGAACTATTTCACGGATATCCGCCATAATTTTAATTTTTAATTGTTAATTGTACTATATAAATATACGAAATATAAGGGACTTTCCCTCATATGAGCTACGCATAATCTCTCTTGTGAAGGTCTAAAATTTCCTTCATTAATCTTTCTTGTTTTAATGAAATTTGTTCATCATGCCTATGGTTAGAAACAAGATTATCTATTCTATTAAATAAATCTTTTATAGGTTCAGCATAGTCTATTAATAATTGTAATTTATTATAAATTTCTATATCAACAGCAATTGCTTGTTTTACATCAGGTATTCCAAATAAAGTTTTACTTTTATTTAGTATCTCTTTATCATTTTTAGGATTAGCTTGAACATAAAGTTGCATTTCTAAAAGTTTATCGAAGAAAGGCATATGTTCTTTGTCTATAAAATCTCCTCCATAACTATGAGATTTTATTTCTGTATAATACTTATTTTTATACTCTTTAAGTTCTATATAAATATCAGCCATTTCCTTATTTAATAAAGAAAAATTATTAAAGAATAATAAATCAGTATCTATAACTTCCGATATTATCTTAGCAGTGTGCCATTTAGTTAACCTATAATCCATAACTATTGTGTCTTTTATTAAAGTTTTGAAAAATCTATCTACATGTCTAAATTTTTGTACATGTTCTAAATTAGACAATCCTAGTTTAAGTAACTTGAAAGTAGAACTATCCATATTCTCTCCTCCTTGCCAATTCCAGGTATTTGTATGACCATAAAATCTTAAAATAGAAGCAATAGCGTGAATAGTTTCATCATCCTGAGTAGAACCATAATAAATATCTGCTTTTTCTTCAATAAGATCAGCAATTCTAGGTTCTATTTTAGTATATGTAAACTCTCTAACATCATTTCTTCTTGTATATCTAGGATAATGCGCCACTGTTCTTTGTTCAAATTGTCTTTTAAGTTCTGGCGTAAGAGCTTGTTCTTCGTCTAATTTACCTTCCGTTTCTTCAAACTTTTTCTGCCAATCTTTAGGAACCTCAAAATCTTCATAACTTTGAACAGTTTTATTTTTTAGAGCTTTTTCAAAATATTTTTTAAAATATTCAAAAACTTTAATATAATTATTCTCAATAGTTTTAGAAAAATTCTTATTTTTTTCCTTATAAGTGCTAACAATTTTATCTAAAGATTTATCAAAATCATTAATTGAAATAACTGTAAATGATCCTTTAGTAGAAGTTAAATACATATCTTTGCTGGGCAGGGTATTTCCTACTTTAATAAAAATATTATTTGGAGTAAAATCAGCCCAATATTTAACATCTTCTCTAGTAATCTTATCTCTTTTCTTACTATGATCATAATACTTTTGGTATAGTTTCACATCATATCCCCAAAAAAGGTCTTTAACATTACGAAAAGATATAGCAGGAAAACTAGGAAACTTTGGCTTAAGTCTATCAGCTCCTACTAATTTACACATCTTATTTAAAGTAGGGTCTTGATTTACATTAGCTATTATAGTTATACAATTAGTTATCCAAGCTAGAAAATCTGTTTGATCTAATTTAGAAGTAATAATATCACTAGCTTCCTCTAATACCTTAGAAAATCTTTTTTTTAAAAAATCTCTAGTGTGGTCATCCCAAATAACAGCTTCTCTAGATGGAGTAACACTTACTCCTTCTTGTAAAATTATTTGTTGTTGAGTAGCCTCATCAAACATAGTAGATCTAATAGGGCATTTTACTCCAACATTACCATATAATTGTTCCATTTCTAATTCCTTAAAATCAATATATCCATAACATACACCAGTTCTATTCTCAGAATCATCTCCCTTTACGATAATAATATGAGGTCTACTAAATTGTCTGTTATCTGAAATAATAATGTTATCTGAATTATACGTAACATCTGCTAAAAAATCAATATCAGTTTCGTCTCCATCTTCTTCAATATATAGAAAGTTCACATCTTTAAAGTAAAGTAATTGAGATTTTACAGCATCTTTAAATTTAGTTCTATGATATCTTTTCGTTGGAACTATAATTTTAGTAAAATTCTTATTATTAACTTCCTCATAATATACTTTAGTACCGTCAGAAAGAGTAATAAATTTATTTTCTTTTTTAGTTGCTAAATTAAATTTACCTATAACAAAATCTGTTTTATAAGCATAACAATTCATTGCGAATTTTTTACCATTATGAACAGTTATTATAGAAAAGTAATCACATCTTAAAGATAATGCGGATTTAGCACCTAATCCCCAAGCTCCCAATACAGCTTTATTATTTCTTTTAGTAGAATATCCCAGAGAAACAATACCCTCTAGTCTAGACTCACCAATTCCCACACCATAATCTGTAATAGTAAATGTATCGCAAAAACCTACACCTTCATTTTCCTTGTAAACAAGATCAACATGATTATTACCTTTATCTAAATGATCCAAATTATAATAACTTGGGGCCCAATTACTATCCTTATATTGTTCGCCTTCTCTTGTTATAAAATATTTTTCAGGATTAGCTTTCCTATTTAATATTTCAATAGCAATCTCTTTTTCTCTCTGAGAATCAACAGCATTAGATACTAGCTCTCTTACTGTACTTTCTTCAGGTTTTTGATATTGAGTTGCTTGTAAAATATCAAAAACCATTTTCTTAGCACCTTCGTCAATCTTCTTTCCATGACCAGCAGCACCTTGAATTTTATTTATTTCTATCTCTTGTATAGCCATTTTTTAATAGTTTATTTAATTTTATATATTCTTTATATAATAGTTTATTTAATACTTTAGGATTTATATTCGCAACCCTAGTAGATCTTGCTGAATGTATTCTAGTTGGATACATTCCATATTTTTTAATAGAAGCAGAATGTCCTTCATATAAGGTTAAAAATTCCATTATAGTATTTATTTCTACATGTTTTTTTGTCTCCTCATCATACCAAGATCCTTTTCCTAAATAAACAGCCATTTCTAAATCTCCACCTAATGCTACAACTATGCAATCTCCTAAGTGAAGTTTATTTTCTGTTACATCTATCATAATTATTTATAAATTTTAATCCAAACTCCTGGATTAGTTTTGTCATAAGAATACCATTTATCCTTTTTTTTATAAGCTTTTGGTATAAAATAATCCATATTATCATCTTCAATAAAATCATGCGCTACCATAAGATCCGCAATAATTTGTACTGCATTATGAAAATCAAACTTATGTTTTGACCCTCTAACAAAATGAAATCCTATTTGATGAGGACCCCCTAATTGTAAATTTCTAATAAAAAATTTTTCATGTTTAGCAAATTCATTATCTCTTGTCTTATAATTAGTAACTGCTTTATCCCGTACAGAATACTTTACTATACCTTGTTTTTGGAGATATTTTTTAACCGTTTTTGATGCAAATACTCCTCGACTAGTTTTAATTTTACTATTCTTTAAAGACGGTACATTACCTGGTATAAATAACTCCGTTCGTGTGGAATTGTTTGTAAACTTCATTTTTTAATGTTTTTAAAGAATTAATACCATATTTTTTAACATAATCACTTACATCTTTAACCTTAAACTCAGGTGTAAACATGAAAGGAGTTATGTTATATATTTTTCTCATACGATTAGCAGAAACTATTCCTCGCCTATCATAATCATAATTCGAAATCACTATTTCAAATCTTTCTTTCAATTCAGAAATAATCTCTTGTGATGGAATTGTACCTTCACTTTGCGGAGCTATAGCAGGAACTTCTATAGAATCTAATACTAAAATATCCTTTAAGCTTTTAGTAATAACTATTATATTTCCTTTTTGGGGAATTTGTTCCCATCCTTGTATAATATCCGCTGAGGCATTAGACAACCACTTGAAATCTTCACTATACGGTTGATATATTTTATAAATATAATCCCCGAAATGATAACAATAAATACATTCATCTTTTTTAAATTTAAACCATTTGTTATTTATTTTTAAAGCTTCTAATGGACTAACATTAAATTTTAGTAGTTGAGTTCCAGTAATACCGTAACTTCCCCAAAATCTCTTATCTGTAGTAGCATTCCATTTTCTTCTTTTCACTCTAATTAAACAAGAACTTTCTATCTTGTCTACATCTACTCCAGAAGCTTTTCCAATATAACCTTTAGTAAGGCCTTTTTTTGAAAAAGGTTTATTGTTTAATCCTAACTTAAAATCATTGTCTATACATTTTAAAGCCTCCATAAAGCTTAATCTATACATACACATAACTAAATCAAAACAACTTCCTTTATCTCCTGTCCCATGATCTTTAAATAAAATTTTCCTAACTGTATTAGGGCTTTTAAAAATATCAAACGAAGCTCTAGAATCTTTTCTAAGAGGCGATTTAATAGTTCCTATTTTAAAATTCTTACCTATATAATATTTGAAAATATCATACTCAGTAATAGATTTAAGAATTTCTTGAATTGTAAGTTGTTTTACATTTTTAGTTCCGTACATATTTTTAGTTAAAAGGAAAGGGGCCGAAGCCCCTTTGTACAAACAAATATAATGTAATTAAAATGGCTGATCATCATCACCATCACCATCACCATCTTGATTTGCATTTTCCAAATCTGCTGTCGGTAAAGGTTTAAAATCCCATTTATTATTTTTATCATAAGATAATTTACTAGATTCTGCAGGTACGGGATCGTGTTCTGCTCCTTTAGTAACTGCTTCAGCAAAAGCTGGTAATCCAATATTGGCTTTAACCCAATTATTTTTACCTTCTTTTCCCTCTATCTCTTCCCCTACAAACTTAACTCTTACAACTTTATTTTTTAATGTTTTGAATAAAGCTGAAGCATAATCTTCAAGACTATCTGCCTCTATCTTATCTAAAACACTTACTTTAATACATTTAGTAGCTAAATGCTTTATTTTTCTAAGAGACATATCTTGTGCTTTTTCTGACATATAAAAAACAGCTTCTACTGATTTTTCGTCTTCACTAGCAAAAGAGATAGTTAATCTTGGAGAATATCCATCAGGTTCTTCTCCTTTAATTGCTGTTATTTTAACAACATGTACTCCTGGTTCGATAAATTTACTTTCGAACACTTTTTCTTCTGTGTTTTTTGTACTATACATACACTTTTTTTAAAAATTAATAATTATTAACGATAAATTGATTTCCAATTAAACTCAATATCTTTCCCTAGAAGATGTTCACATCTAGATCCACAATTGACTTCATCGGAAGTTTTGAAATTGATGAAAGCTTTATCTCCATCACGATATAAATAACCAATTGCATCTGCGTGAGCACATACAATTCGTTTAAGTTTGCCTGTTAAATCTATATCTTTAGCACTTACTTCTTTTCCTTTTTTCTCTATCTGTTTGTCAAGTAAGTGTCCAACCAATATAATATGATCAGCTAAAGTATAAATTTTATCAAGCCATTTTTTCATAGCTACTCTTAACCAAAAATAACCAGCACCATTAGGTAATGTTAATACAGAAGACCATTTTGATCGAGGCATAACATCGCCTTGCTTATCTTTATTAAAATTCTTCCCAGTACTACTGCGCATGTAAAGTTTAGTTCCTTCCCATTCGCACCATTCTTCTAATTTAGTAACTGTGTCTAGAGCTACGTATTTATAAGGCTTTTCTGCCTTATGTATTGCCTTTCCTATTTCAGATAAATAATATTCTCCTTCTTTTAGTCTCTTTTTTTTATTTGTTTCAGACTCCATAGTAGAAGGTTCTAAACCAATTAAATTAACTTTCAGAGCATCTAAGAATTTAGTACCATTTTCTAAATCTAAAATAAGACAATCTTTTAATTTACTCAATAAGGTCGATTTTCCCACTTTAGGGGGACCGTATATCAATAATATATGAGGACTTGTATAAGTCGCTTTTGATATTTTATTTGGAAGTGTTATCTCCATCTTTTTCTTTTATTTTATTAATTATTATTTCCTCTGCAAATTCTTCGCTTAGAGATTTTTTTTCTTTTCTATTACCACACAAATAATTTTTACTAGGTATGTTTGCATACTTTTCTTGAATTATTCTTCTTGATCTTGATATAGAAAATAAAGAAGGAATTTTCTTCTTATGCCAAGAATGTAAAGCATCCATTAAAGTCATTTCTAACATATGATTTGTATAATTAACATTAATTTTATTTATTAACTCAAAATAAAGTTTATAATCACAATCCCTAGATGCTTCATCTTCCTCTAAAATCTCCTCAACTATTTCATTATATTTAACTACTTTAGTCATTAGGATAAGTTGGCGTTTTTATGAATGCTGTGGATACAGGAATATCTATAGGTTCATTAACTATTTCAATAGTTTTAGCTAATGAACTATTTATTTGATTTATAATAAAAGTCAATTCTGATTTAGTTTGTATTACTTTTTCTTTATGATAATCTAAATTAAAACTTAAAGTTTCCATCCTTTCTTTTAAATACTTTAACTCTTTTTCTTCATCATAAACATATTTAGAATCATCTAAAGCCTCTAAAGTCTTTTTTTTTAACTCACTAAGTTTTTTAAAATTATTTTCCATTAATTTAATTTTTAATATTCCACACTTTTTTTGGAGGGGGAACATACTCCAAGACCCTATTATGTTTTAAATCATTGATCATTTTAGCTATGACGGGGTCTCCATCTCTAACTTTTAAATAATGCCAATAAATAAACCCAGCAGTAGTCATTTTATTTGGTCCATATTCTCTTATTCCAAGCATTTCAGGACGATGAGGTACTAAAACCACGTCTGAATACTGATAAAGAGCATCTGCGCCAAATATATCTGCTTTTGTTGGGTAATGTAAATCAGAATTTTGTCTTCTCTCAGTGCTTTCTATAGCTCTATTTAATTGAGATAAAAAAACAAAAGAACTGTCTATATTCTTTTTAATTTGATTTGCTTCAAAAGATAAATCATATAAAGTTTCCATTTGATCTTTTCCTGGAGATTTCTTAACAAGAATACTATGATCTAAAGTGATCAATAGTTTCTTATCTCGCACTTCAGGTAAATCATTTATGCGATAAATAGTATCCCTTATTTGAGCAGGAGTACCAGGCATATCTACATAATAAATAGGTAAATTCTTTATACTTTCTATATATTCTTTAGCAATTTCTAAATCTTCTTTAGTAAGGTTTCTTTCCTTCTCTTCTAAATCAGCAGAGTACAATTGTTTTACACTCTTATTTAATTTAGATGATATTTTTCTTCCTACTAATCTTCGTGCTAACATTTCAAAGTTAAATGATAACACTGCAAATTTTTCATCAGGATTCTTAACAAATAAAGATGTTTCCATCTCATTAAGAATTGCAGTTTTTCCACTTCCAGACATTCCTGCGATAGTAATAATACTACCCCATTCTATTCCATTCATAGAAACTTGATTAAATTTATTCCAGCCTGTCATTAAGGATCTCCGTTTACCAGACATCCTATCTAACATATATGAAATTTCTTCTTGCGCTGCTCTATGAAAAGATTTATAAACTAATTTAGATGATTTGTGATCCATAAGATTTTTTTTCTTCTATTTCTTCGTTTATTAAATGTTGATATTTTTCCCAAGTTCTTTGTCTTATCCAAGTTTCACTGTTTTGTAAATATTGTAATGTATTTCTCATTTCCTTTAACTGATAATCAATACATTTTAATATTTTTTTATGTAACTCTGGATCTTCTTTTACTACTGCTAAATATAATTTTTTACATTTATTATTAGTAGCTGCATCAGGGTCTTTGGCCCTCAATATCCTATTGCCTCCATATCCATTAGGCACTTTAAAAGGCATTCTAACGCAGAACTCATACCACATTTTAGAACTATCTCCGTTTATTAAATTAATAAATTTTCTTCTTACAGTCCAATCTTCTAATTCAATTCCTGATTTTTTCATCCACCCTTCTTCTTCAAGACGATGCGTATCTATGTCATCACATATTTTCCAACATAAATCACTTTTTTCCTTAAATAATAAGAGCAAAAATATATACTCAGATGCCGTAAATTTATAATCTACTAACACCTCTGTGTCAATATTAATTACCATATTATACTATAATTATTAAATAAAATCGCTTCACTAATTTACAAAATTTTCATCTCCTATCCAACCATCTGGCCAATGTTCTTTTGCAATTAAAAGACGATCCTCATATTCTATACTTGGTAAATAATAATCTACAATTATTTCAACTGTAACTTTTCTATTAATAGTCTTTGATAATAAATCTGCTAGCTTTTGGTAAGTATTTGTTTCATCTTTAGAATACTTACCTAAAACTAACTTCAAACCAAGTTGAATTTCAATTTTTCCAACTTTTTCTTCTTCTTTTATTTTTGTTTTTGTCATTTTTAAAATAAAAAATCTATATTATAGGGCAATCTTCCCAGAGGGCATTACCTTTTACTGCCTGGATACCAGGAGTCTATTTATTACTCTTCGCCCAATCCTCGCCACTGACTTTTTTTTCTATAATACAGAATAGGCGGCCACACCTAAAAATTATCATGAGATGATTTTGAATATTCTTTTAATCTTTGATTTAGACTAAAAGGATTTTTACTATCATACCAATATAATTGACTCTCAACTTTTACTCCTAAATACTCAAAACAAGATTCATTATCATCAAATATTAAAACTATTTGAATAACTTTTAACCCATCTTGTGCATATTTTGACCATTGATTATCCTTAAAAGGATTTTGTTTCATAAAAGAAATTTCACATAATTTATTATTTATATAAAATTTACGATTAATCTTATTAGGAGAATTTGGTAGTAAATTTAAACGTTTTAGATTTCTCCTTATATACACTTTTAGTAACTTCATTTTTTGTTTCTGCTCCATTAATAATCTTTTTTAAAGCGTTTATATTATTTACTTCTACGATCCTACTTGGATCGGTTGTAGATTGAGAAGACCTTAACCACTTCTCATCTTGAGTCTCTGCTACGTATAAATTAAATACGTAACTTGTTTTGCCTTCTTCAAACCTAAGACACCTACCTCTTCTTTGAATATGTGCTTTCGCCCCACTAGTTCTTGCTGCAATAATAATAACTGGTAATTTGGGTAAATCCATACCTTCATTTACTGCTAAACATGTAGATAAGTGAGAAATTTTAGTTCTTCCATCTTTGAACTTATTCATTGCTCCTTTTCTATCTTTTACTTTAGAATGATAGGAAATTATATCATCTCTACCTACACATATATGATCTGCAAAAATAGTAGCCTGTGAAAATATTACAGACTTTTCTATTTTAAGCTCATCAATTAAAGCTTTAACACTTTTTAATTTAGAAGGCATTTCGTAAAGTATTCTTTTTCTTTTTCCCATAACTTTCCAAAATTGTAAAGCCAATTGATATTTAGCTTTTTCATCAGATGTTCTGGATTTAGAATCTATACTACCAATAGTTTTTATTAAGTGCCCTGCATTTTTAAAAGCAAAAGCTGCTCCTCCCAATCTATTTTGTAAAGAAAAGTAAGTCTGCTGTATCTTATTATATGCAGATCTTTCCATACTATTTAATTCTACAGGAATATTGTACTCAATATAAGGAGAAATCACTCCTAATTCTACTCCTTTATCAGTAGTAAGAGTATAGGCTACTGGAGCAATCTTACGAATAACAGTTTTTTTCTTATCAGGTATCCAAGCAGATAAACCTAACAATCTATCATACTTACAATTTTCAAAGAACTTATGATATTCATAAAGTTTGCTTTTGTAATCTCCATCTTCTGGAATGTAATTGTGAATTTCATCCGCAACTACTAAATCAAAATGTTTATCCTTCCATTTATAAACGGTTTGAATACATTTTATATCAACTTTCTTTAAGAGTTCTGTTTTTTTCCATTTTTTAAACTCTTTTGGGAAAGTATCATCTCGAATAATCTCAGTTGGACAAATAATTAAAACATTAGCATTAGGATTAAGAGAAAAAACCCACTCAATAGCCCGTATAGCCGCATATGTTTTACCAGCACCTGTACATAATTGTAAGGTTCCTTTACACCTTCTTTTTGTCCAAGCATTAAGAGATTCTCGTTGTACTAAATCTTTAGCTTTTTGTTTATCCATAATTATTTATTATTTTAAATTTCTATATAGTTTATTTATCGGTTCTTCATTTTTTAAACCTCCAGTATTATCAACGCAATATAGCTGAGATGCTAACTCATCTTCATTTAACTTATCTCTTGTTCTAAAGTTATTTGTTGCTTCTTTTATTGAAACAGGACCTTTTTCTTCAGGTTCAGGAAGAAATTGAGAATTATTTCCACTTATTTTATCAATTATTTTCTCTTTTTTAATCCAAAATAAATCACCACTTTTTACATCACCCCAAGGTTCTTCAACTTGGAAACGAAGATATCCGTCATTTCTTGTTTCTACTATAATTCCTTGACAAGCAGCAAGATCTCCACATAAATCACAATCATCATGTAATTCTATCCAATCCCCTACTTCGTATTTAATTTGTGCCATTTTTTTAATTTTTTAATATTCGTATAAATAAAGCCCCTTCTATAATATAGGGTAAGCATAAACAAAGACATAGAGTATTTCTATTAAAACTAATAGATGCTATAACTACACTAAACACAACATACCCACTTTGCTTAAATATTCCATAAGATAATAAGCATTTATCTCCAAAAATAACCATAGGCTTAATTACTATTACCATCTTTTTTTGGTTTAATTTAATTCAAATCTAAATGATGGACAATCATTGTCCATTTTAGATAATTTATCTGCTACGTCATTAAATAATTTTACTAGATTATAATATTCACTACTAACATTTAACATCATTTTATGCCCACAATCATACCCTTTGTAGTTTTGTATTTTTACATACAAGTTTCTGTATTTTCTTTTAAGAATTGCTTTTCTCACCTTCTTTTTTTTGGTTTAATGCTTTTATTTCTGTGTAAAAGTCATATCCAAATTCCTCTTTACATTCTTCCATAGAGTTGTCAAATAAATCATATACAACACCCTCTGTGTCAAATTTAATTTGTATTACATCACCTGCTTTTACATCATTAGGTAGCACTATTGTTCTATATACTATTTCTTTACTCATCTTCTTTGTTTTGGTTTTTTCATTATTCAGTTTATTTATTCAGTTTATCCATTCGTTAGCATTAATACTACTTCGCTAACAATTCAAGAAAGTATTCAGCACCTTTGTTCGCAATGGCTAATCTATCTTGGTAATTAAGGTATTTGCCTACCTTATTGTTTTCTTCTCTATACCAACGCTCACAGTCTATTTGTGCCATTGCTATATTTGCAGTCCAGCCTATTCTGTAAGTTGGGTCTTTTAATCCTTCGTTTAACTTTTTAATTACTTCTTTCATTTTTATATAATTTAATTATTAATATTCCGTACTAATGCTAACAATGTTTAAAATGCATTAAAACGCCATTTTACACTAGGATTATAAAATCTTCAGCTTTCAAATTAATAAATAAAATGTCCCTAAGTTATTTACTGCCCTACTAACTGAAGAAGGTTTTACCGCATATTTTCAATAAATGTTAAAAATGAAAATAAAGAAATTTATATTTTCACTTATCTTTGTTTTGGTTTATATTTCTTTAACAACTTTAGAGGTTGTCTTATGTAACTTGGCTTTTAATGCTCTCTCAGCATCATTTAACGAATCATACCACCCTGTTGTATTGCCATCTACATTGTCTGGATTATACCAAAATCCAAATATTGACCGTCTTTGGACAACCCAACTGGTTCTATTATAAGGAAAGTTATATTCCTTTATCCTATATCTTGTTGCTCTACTCATCTTTGTTTTGGTTTAGTATCTTTTAGATTTAACTTAGTTTTAACTTTTACACCTACTAACCCACAAGCAAGGAAATCACTAACTTCTGTCCACTTACTATATCCATCCATTTGTGGGTATTTACTTTTAACTACTTTACTCATATTCTTTGTTTTGGTTTTAATTGTCTAACAGTCATTCCTATTTCTGGATGGTATTGGATAGCACAGTTATATTCACTTGCTAGTTTATAAAATTTTTCAAGAAACTCTTTACTTTTACCTTCAGAAGTATTTGCATTTAACTCTATTTTTTGACCTTCTAAACTTGCTTTTCTTAATCCTATTTCAATACCTAGTCTTATCCCTCCATCCCAAGCTTCTCTCATGTCTTTATTAGAATAACTAACTCCAAACAAAAACTCTTTAATAGAGGAAGGTCTATTATCATTAAAAGATGTATCATCTTTCATTTCTTCCCAAAATATATTTTCAACTCTTTCTCTCATCTTCTTTTGGTTTTAGTTTTAATAATTCTAATGCTAATTTATTTCTGCCATAGAAACAATTATCACAAAAACAATCTTTCATTATACTTTCTCTTTCTCCTTGTTCCCATTCGTAATACTTG
>Ga0209337_1000077_pt1 | contig 80601 bp, 74 predicted proteins | sample LinPmetageLP53_FD_184044 | JGI IMG/M metagenome (GOLD analysis project Ga0209337, IMG submission 184044) | Marine viral communities from the Pacific Ocean - LP-53 (SPAdes) (version 2) | ecosystem: Environmental > Aquatic > Marine > Oceanic | place: Pacific Ocean | collected 2010-02-08
GTGCATTAAAGCGCTTTACCCACTCGTTTACCATTCTGCGACTGACGTGTAAGTATTGAGCTGTTTGTGTTCGATTGGCTCCATTTTTAATATGAGAAAGCGCCATTAACCTGATACGCATACGGCCATTTTTTTCTCTGGCGATAAGTAACGGAAAATTAATATCTTTTAAGAAGTGCATGAGCGATATTTTTATCGATGAGATTGAATGTAATTAGATCATAAATTTAAGGTGATTGGTATTAGTGTGTCATCGACTGCAAATGGCACAAAGATGAAATAGAGGCTCCTGTCAATGACCGTCCGCTTAATGCCCTGAGCCACTCGTCAACCATTTTTATCCGAGTAAAGGCGAATTTCTCTCTTTTAATACTTTGAGGCACTTCGCCTCATCATATGGTGTTTTGCTTTTCCAACAGCAGTACAAAACTCTTATCCACTTGAAGGCTAAGGAGCGCAACGCTTGCTGATGAGTGTTCCTTTTTTCCGCTGCTGTTCGTAGTAAAGCTGTGCCAGTAAAAGTAGCGAACTGTTTTCGCTGACCATTCAATAAAGGTTTGACGAATAAACTTAGAACAGCCCCATCGCCAGTGTACCCAATCAAAAATACCCGTTATATATGTTGTCTCAAAAGTACCAAGATCTAGTTACGTATATTCATCTGCATAAACAATTGTAGCGAAATTGTGCAAGACCATTAAGTCGAATTCGTAACAATTGGCTCGGTTCCGCTTCGCTACACATTTTAGCCAACTGCCACTAACCGCTTATGGCAGCGTTGAACTTCGGCTTCTTGTCTTTTGCAGTCGTTGGGAAAAAATTTTCTGACGGGCAGCTTTGAGCGATCACCGGAAATTTAAGTTATCTGCTGATCTTTAAAATATGTGATGGGTTTGTTTCCTATTCACGGGAGTTTCGGTAAAGCCGCCGTTAGCGTTTTTTTGTTTGCACTAATTATTGTCAAAAACCAAACCAACAGATACGAACACATAATTTACATAATTTACTTAATTTGTTTGATGAAGGTTAAACTACATATTAATCTTGGATACTAGGCTTAAATTATTTGAGTTTTAGCTTTGTGACACTCTCTAATATTTACTATGCGTTTATAACAAAAAGAGATCTATATATGCCTGCGTTTGATTCAGGGAAAAATTTTTTTAATCTTCCAGTAGTATGGATTACTGGGGGGGTGTTAGTTGTAAGCGCTGCGTTAATATCTTGGGCTATATATGACTATGAAAACTTAATCTTCTGTCGAAGCAGTGATTGCTTCAATTATTTTGTAGTTGCTTTCAAAGTTCCACTAGGGGTTCTTGCACTAATTATACCTATTGGAGCTGTGTATGCGGTCAACCATAGATCAGCCATATCAATAGAGCAAATGCGGTTATCAAGCGAACAAAACAAGTTTTCTAATTACTATAAACATAAAGAAGAGTTTTCAGCTTTTATTAAAAAAAATGCTGGTGGAGCAGACTTTCCAGACCAAGTGCATAGACTTTTTTATGGCGACATTAATAAGTGGACAGGCAAAGCCAATACACAGTTTGTAACAAACAGAATATGGAGTGGCATGGCTGGATTAATTGCCCCTTATCAAAGATTACAAATGACTACTCGTAAAGATACCGAAGAACGGCTGGAAATCATGTATTTAATTGCAGGTAATTGTACCATTCTGAATCAGGAATTTGTTATGGGTTCTGTCGTGATGCCTCACGTGCTAAATTATAAAGGCAATCATATTTCTATGCCTGATTTCACAATATTTGCGCCATTAATACAATTTAGTTATACCGTTAGTGTTCTACGTTCTGCTGTTAGTTTTGACACAGATTTAAAGGATTTGAAAATGTGGGAGCCTATAGCAAATGAACGCTTTGACCTTCCTAAAATACCCTTTACGTCTAATGATATTAACCTGTATATTTCTGATGAAAAAGCGTTTAAAGATTTCGATTTTAATGGCATGTGGGATAGAGTAAATAACTTTAAATTTCAAAAATAATAGATACTACAGTTTTTGCGTGGCACTCGCGTTAGTTCTTTATGCCCCTTTCTCCCAAAGGGGCGCAACACAAAATCTACCACAATGACCGGTTAAGACCGAAAATGGCCATTTAGGTATAAAGACAGAGTTACAATCTAGTGGTAAGAACCAGTTTAATTCAAGTAAGCCCGACTGGCCGCTTTTGGCACCAACCCGACTAAACATGGGCTTGATATAGTCGTGCGATTTTCAAATATTAAGTCCAAGTTTCGCACTATAATATGCTCGTACAGCAGGTCGGACTTTGAATCGAGGATTTACAGTGGATAGCCCTGTTGCGGTTTTTCGACATAGATAGCTGCCACATACCTCATAACGTTTTACCTAGGACTTAGGTTTAACACTGCTTATTACACGTCTTTGCCTTATTTGATGAGTCATTGCGGCAATCAATCTTTTCATCCCCGTCGGGCAGCGCATTACAGGTAGCTTGTCTACCTTTGGCGTCGGCGGAGCAACGCTTGGTGCATTCGGACACACCAACATCTACCGTGTTCTTCCAAAACTCATCACTTGCAAAGACAAAATCCTCAAACGCGTTGTCTAAAAAGGGGTTGGAGCTAATCACTGAAAAACTCAGTTGTGTTTTTTGTTCCAGCGCAGCCAAATTTTGCTGCATATCTTCAATTTCTACCTCTAGCTTTTCGATTTTTGCCATGAGTTCTTCATTACTTTCATTGCGCTGCTCAGAGCAGCCTGAGACAGCAAACGTAATGAGAAGCGGTAAAACCACATGTAATGCTTTCATATCAATATCCTTTTTTATTTACATTATCCCTATAGAACGACTAAGTGGGCTTGGGCAGCCGACTCAACAACGAAACAGTGATTGAATATTCCTATTCACAACGTTTTTTATAGTTTAGTCGTTACTCTGATTTTGGCGTGAGAACTATGCACTTCACATCTAAAAAACGTAACAGCATGAGGTAGGTGAATACGCCGAATTGCTTCATTGTTAATGCACTCGATCTCATGCTTGAAGCACAGAATAGGCACGTGGGGAGTAATCATTTGGCGAAAGAAAATGCTAAGGACGTTTACTGATGAGACATTCAGTGATGGTGGCAATGCCACTTCACAAGCGGTCGGCTAGGGTACAATATAAGGATTAGCAACGACCTGATATTGCCGACTTTGAGATCCATATCGATACCAGACCCCCTTGCATTCAACATATTTAAATTCTTGATGACGAACCACACTGTGGTGAGCAGGCAGCTCACTGACCCACACACCTACAGGAGGTGCAATGACCTCGTAGCCTCGTGGGGTGTCACGATAAAATACCCCATCAGAATAATAGCGGTCTGAATCAATCGGCGTATGTTTATCGGGTATGGCGGATATGATGGTGCCAATCGCAACGCCTACACCTAAAACAATTAGGGCCGCTGGCCCATTACCCCCACCACGAAAATTAACGTTGCCATGGCCATGACCGCCGGAGTGCCTGCCATGAAACAAACCACAGGACGACAAAAGAAAACAACTACCCAGTGCAATAAAAACGGTACGAAATCTCATAGCAACACTCCCATAATTTACTTTCAGGTATTTTGGATGCTTGAACTAGGAAATGGTTAGTGTGAATAAAGTAAAGGTTGCGTAAAGGTAGCGCGCTTTTACTTTAAAGTGCTGCAGTAAAAATAAGAAGGTGATTTTAGCCGCGCTAATAATTCCGTTGTTGCGATTCTAAGAAGCCACAGCAACGGATTTACAAGGCCCGCAAGGTTTGAAAATCATACTAAGCGAAGCGCGTTTTATTGCCGTGCGATTAAACAGCTAAGGTGTGCATAAAGCGTTTTAACCTTTGCATGCCTTCCTCTAATTCTGCTTCAGCAGAAGCAAATGATAAGCGTACATAATGGTCTTCCTGAAACTCACCAAAATCATTGCCTGGGGTGAGTGCTACATGGGCTTCTTGCAAAGCTCGCTCACAAAAGGTCATTGCATTAAGGCCAGTGTTGCTCACATCGATATACACGTAAAATGCGCCGTCTGGTTGCACAGGTACGTTTAATCCACATTTTTGTAAGCCCGTTAGCACAAGCTCTTTACGTGATTTAAGGGTGGCACGACGTGATTCACATACCGCAATCGAGGCTGGAGTAAAACATGCTAAAGCCGCCTTTTGCGCCAAGGTCGACGGACAAATATAATAATTTTGCGCCATACGTTCCAATACAGGCACGGCACGTTCCGGCACTACGCACCATCCTAATCGCCAACCTGTCATGCCAAAATACTTTGAAAAGCTGTTTATAACGAGGGCTTCATCATCAAATGACAGCGCGGTGACAGGCTTTGCATTCGCCTCGCCATGATGCAAATTAAGGTAAATCTCATCAATGATGCGCCACGCGCCACGGCTTTTGGCAAATTCGCACATTGCCGCCAGTTCATCTGGGACGACTGCTGTTCCCGTTGGGTTTGATGGGGTGGCGAGCATTAAGCCACGGGTGCCTGTTTGCCAATGCTTTTCGAGCAATGCCATGTTCAGCTGAAACCGTGACGCTACCGTGGTAGGAACCAATTGCACGTTACCACCAAAACTTTTGATAAATTGTCGGTTACAAGGGTAGGACGGGTCACCCATGATGACGTTATCACCGGCATCCACAAAGGCTGCGGACAACAGCAATAGAGCGGCTGAAGCGCCTGCGGTGACGACCACACGATTAGGGTTTACCTCGACATTGTGCGCGGTTTTATAAAAGCCCGCGATGGCTGCGCGCAGCTCAGGTAAACCTAATGCCGAGGTATAAGGCAGAGGCGCTGTGGTAGCAAGTTTTTGCATAGCGAGCAATACATCTGGGGGCGCACCAAAATCAGGCTCACCAATATTGAACTTGATTACATGATGACCTTGGGCTTCTAATTCGGCCGCTTTGGCGCCAAAAGCCATGGCAAAAAATGGTGAAATGGCCTGTGCACGTTGTGAATATTTCAAATGATACCAACCAATTTATAAGGGAAAATCATGAAAATGAAAGCGCAATATTCTGCCATTTTTACGCCCGCAACACACCCTTTAAACCTAATGTTACAGGTTTAAAGTCGGAGTTTTATGCACGACATTAACCTGACGGTTAGCGCGATAGTTTACGGGAGGCCAGTTGACTGGACACTTACTTGTGCTAAGTTAATTTTTAACACCACAAGGATATTCATAATGCTTAAATTAATTACGTCAGTGGTCACCCTTCTTATTTGTTCAAATGCTTTTTCAGCGACCAATCAAAATAGTGAACATGCCCAGAAAACCTTAGAAATTTATCGAAAGGTTATCTCTATCCCTACCGCAGCGGGCAAAGGTAACGTGCCTGAAATGACCAATTACTTAGCGTCTGAATTTTATGCTGCGGGTTTCGATAAGCAAGATGTGACCGTGATCCCAAGTGGTGAAACAGCCGCATTAGTTGTGCGTTATCGGGGAAGTGAATCCGCCAAGAAACCTATTTTATTGTTAGGCCATATGGATGTGGTGGAAGCATTGCCCGAAGATTGGCAGCGCCATCCATTTACGTTAACCCAAGACGATAAATACTTTTATGGTCGCGGGACGGTGGATAATAAATTGGGCGTGACTATGTTGTCGTCTACGTTTATTCGCCTGAAAAAAGAAGGATTTGTACCCAACCGAGATCTTATTCTGGCGTTTTCTGGGGATGAAGAAACAGGCATGAAAACCACAATAATGTTAGCCAAAATGCCGGCACTGCTTGAGGCTGAATACGCCTTAAATTCCGATGCTGGTGGCGGGGATTTAGATAAACAAGGCAAAGCGATTGCGTATTTAGTGCAAGCGGCGGAAAAGACTTATGTCAGTTTTGAGTTAACTGTTCGAAACCCCGGCGGTCATAGCTCTAGACCACGCGCGGATAATGCGATCTATGAGTTGTCTAGCGCGTTATTAAATGTTCAGCAATACCATTTTCCTGTTCAGTACAGTGACATGACCCGAGAATTCTTCCGTGAATCAGGTAAGCAATTGGGCGGGGAATTAGGTCAAGCCATGGAAAACTTTGCCAAAAATCCACAGGATAAAAGCGCCTCGGACCGCTTAGAAAAAGAATCTTCTTACGTGGGCACCACGCGTACAACGTGCATTCCGACTATGTTAACTGCGGGTCATGCTGAAAATGCCGCCCCGCAATCGGCCACTGTGACAATTAATTGTCGTATTTTTCCTGGCACGTCAGTAGAAGACGTTAAAAAAACACTGCAAGGTGTGGTTAAAAACCCTGCTATTGAATTTGTTACTTTAGGCCTGCCAACGGCTAGCCCGATATCTGAATTACGTGAAGATGTGACGCATGCAATTAGTCAAGCGGTTCACATGCGCTACCCGGATGTGAGCATTATGGCTTATATGGAATCGGGCGGCACAGACGGTATGCATTTTCGCGCAGCGGGTATACCCACGTGGGCAATGTCCAGTATATTTATGGATCCTGATGAAATGTTTGCTCATGGCTTGAATGAACGATTACCCATTAAAGCCTTTTACGACGGGCTCGATCATTGGACCCTCATTCTCAAAGAGCTGGCCACAGATTAATTGCACTGGGGCCCACAAATTTGGGCCCCTTGTCTTACGATACGCTGCATCGTTTCTTTCGTTAATTAATTTACTCACTTATCCGCTTTAGCGCCGCCTAACTTAATACGCTTGGTTAATTTCTCCTTTCTCCTTTCTCCTTTCTCCTTGCCGTATGCCGGCACGTTATCAGTTCAGGTTTATACACGCTAAACAGAAGCCATTTCGTTATAGATTAACCCACATATCGAGTAGACACTTGCTATCAAAATACAAATTAATTTGGTCTGATTATTTACCGTTATTTTGTCTGCGCAGGAATATTTTAGTTGTGTATTAGAATAAATTATCAAAATTCTACTTGACCATTAGGAGTCACCTATGACAAATTAAAATGCAAATGATAACCATTACTATTTGCAGTTGATATTATCTTGAACCCTAAACCAATCATACCTTGTTTAATGCTATTGAACGCCAGCGCGTACGGCCAATTAAATCAAGCCCAGATGTCAGAACAAACGGATGCGTCACACCTTGAAACCCTAGTTGTAACAGGTACGCGAACAGAGCTTGCTCAGTCGCGAAGCCCTATTTCTATCGACGTGATCACGGGTGCACAACTGCAACAGGTTAGTCATGGCACCCTTGCTAGTGCTTTAAATTATATTCCTGGAGTGGTGACCAAACGTAACGCAAAAGATGGTTACACGGTGCAAATGCAAGGTTTTGATGGGGATCATGTGTTGGTTTTAGTGAATAGTCAGCCGCTTATTGCTCCTACGGGCTCTTCAGTGGATTTGGACCAAGTCAGCGTGTTGAATATCGAACGCATTGAAATATTGAGGGGCGCGGCGTCTGTGCTTTATGGCAGTTCTGCCATGGGCGGGGTAATCAATGTGATTACGCGCAAAGCGCAGAAAAACAGCGCTAAATTTAGATATCAAGCAAGTAATTATACCCAAAATAGTATTGATTCAGGAGATATTTCAGGACTGTATCAGTTGGACGTGAATCAAATGATACTTGGCTGGCAAGGAAGTATTAGCGCGCAAAAAATTGACGACCCTGGTTTTGACTATGACGAAAATACACTTGCGCAAAGTGCGCCAAGTACGGACAAAACATTTGTTAATTTAGGGCTCGCCCGTACGTTTGGCGACGTGAATATTTCGTTGAAATCACGTTACTTCAGCGATGATAAAGTGAAGTTACGATATGCCATTCCTGGCCAGTCTGGGGACATCAGTTATCTTTCAAATGTGCAGCAATGGCAACAAGACTTTAGCTTAAGTCAAAACCAATTATGGAAAATACAAGGTCGCTTGCTGCAACACGATGAAACCAGCGGTGATTCAAACGGCTTGCGTGATGCTGAGATAAAACTAGCAGAATTAGACAGTCAATATCAGTGGCAAATAAAAGACGTGGCCTTCATCTCTGGCTTGGTATTGCACCGTGACGAATTGTATCAAATGAAGCAAGGTGTGACAGCATCAGGGGTTGATGTTAGCGCGTCAAACGGCACCGTTGAAATAGATGATAAGAGCCGCAATAGCATAGAAGGTTATACACAAGGAAGTTGGCAGCTCGCAGATCACGAACTTGTGGCTGGTACGCGGGTTCAGCATGACAGTGATTTTGGCTGGCACAGCGCGACTCGGGTTAATGGGTTATTTGCGCTTAGCAACGACAAGCACGATTTATGGCAATTACGTGTAGGGGCAGGGCAGAGCTATCGTGTCCCCACCTTGAAAGAGCGCTTTTATATCTTTGATCACAGTAACTTAGGTTATATGGTCTTGGGTAACGAGTCTCTCGACCCTGAAATAGCGCTAAGTGCGAATTTAGAGTTGAGTTATCACGGTTCTGTAGCCAAATTATTGGCTTTTAAGCGCACACCGAACGAGCGCTCCCCTAGGTTGTCTTTGCGTGCTAACGCGCATTATTCCAAGGCAAAAGATTTTATTAACACAGTGACCGATGTGGATGCGTCGGCGCAAACAGGCCTGCTTATCTCTCGCTACGAGAACGTGGATAAAACCTATATCAAAGGGGTAGATCTATCGGCCAAGCTAAGTTGGGCAAAAATTGATTATCAACTGAGCTACAGCTACCTGCATGCCACGGATGATACCGGTGAGTATCTAAGTGATCGCCCCAGCCATCAAATTAAATCAAATATTAATTGGCAACTCCCATTTGATATCAACGCTTTAGCCTACGTGGTTTATGAGGCCGGTGAACACCCAAGTAGTGCGCAAACCGGCATCGAAAAAGATAGCTGGCTTAGCGTGAACCTAAATGTAAATCAGCACATTAACGACCAATGGCAATGGAACGCCGGTATCGACAACCTCTTCGATGAACATCAAGAAAGTGACGCCATTGCCTCAGGTTTGCTCGACGTACGCCCTCTGGCCAGTCGTCGTGTATTCGCCGGCGTGACGTATCAATTTTATTAAACACACACATACATTTAAGGATATATATTTCATGAAAATCAGTTATTTAGCTAGCCTGAGTGCGGTCATGTTACTCACGGCATGTGGCGGTTCAAGTTCAAGTGACAGCAGCGTTGAGCCATCGCCCACAGAGCCTACTACACCGGTAGTCGAAGAGGGCACAGTCGTCGGGCCTTTTAGCACTGGCACAACGTCTGAGCCGGTTCGCGTGTATTTTGACTTAGATGCAGGCGAAGTACTTGAATTAACTGATGAAGAAGCGGCTGACAATAGCGTATGGGATATCGCATTTCAGCGCACTAAAGTATATTTAAATACTCAGAGCGAAAATAGCGTTGGCGCATTTTTTACTGATGTAAACAGTGAGTTTTTTGCTGCAAATGGAGCCGCAGTAGTAGACAGCTTTCTAAACGCGGATGCCGATTCTGAGTTAGATGACTACCTGGCAATTAGTACAACTGATATTCCCGAAGACGATAGTTTTGTGGGAGATACCCAAGAAAGTGTTATTGGCGCTAAATTTTATGATTACGACATCACCACCCATGTGGTAAGTGCAAACGACGACCGCTATTTTATTGTCGATTCCGACGACGTGTATAGCAAGTTTCGTGTCACTGACTTAACCACACAAGGACGCACTATGTCGTCGATTACCTTCGGGGTTGCAGTACAAGACACCTTAGCGGGTGATACCGAATTTGGCGCTGAATCGGCGTTAACTATAAATACAGCGGATTGTACGGAAAATTTGTACATCGACTTTGACCTAGGTGCAGCCCTTTCTGCTACTGATGCATGGGATATTTCCTTGGCGTGCACCACCATCGATGACATAACCGGTGCTGAATTCGATATTCACATTGCCGAAGATGCGACAGCGTTAGTTGATGAGGATAACACCTATGCAGCGATAGACAGCGAAGCCGCACAATATTATGGCTTCACTTCAGACGTCACCCAACAGCTAGCGTTTGATATCAACCCTTGGTACCAATACAACTTAAATGCCGGTCATTTATTGTGGTCACAGTACGGGGTGTATTTAGTCAAAACCAATACCAGCACATTCAAAGTGCAGATCACCAGTTACTACGATGAAGCAGGTACCTCGGGTAACTATAGCTTTCGTTTTGATGAGCTGACAAGCGAGTAGTTTTTTGTTTGTTAACTGTTTTATCTAACGGTAAAAGCATAAACCTTGATTTACCCAGTCTGGTTTATTTCCGTGAGGAAATAAACCAGCACGACAGCCGAATTTACATTCGGCATTTGGATTCACGTTAATTGGATACACCATGTACAAGTTCGTTAGTTTAGTATTGTTGATTACATCCATGAGTGTTCAGCTATGGGCCTCTGCAGGCGATTTAGTGAAGACAGAGGTCACGCCAAGCAATCAACAAATGCGTATTATCGCCTCGGGCGGTAGTATCACCGAAATCATATATGCATTGGGCAAGCAGCAGTTAATTGTTGCCACCGACAGCACCAGTTTGTTTCCTGCACCAGCAGCGGCACTGCCTAAGTTAGGTTATTTTCGCCAGTTGAGCACCGAAGGTATTTTGCGCTTTCAACCAACCCATCTTTTTGGCGCCCAAGCTACTGGGCCTGAAACCCTAAGTGCGCAACTTGAGGCGGCAGGTATTGAGGTCCATATATTCAACGAGCAACGCGACGTAGCAGGTTTACATCAACTCATCAGTGAGTTGGGTCAACTGCTCAGTTCAGTCGATAAAGCTGAACAGTTGAACGCCAGTATTACAGCTCAAGTGAAAGCATTAAAAAGCGAAGCTCAAGAACGTATTAAAACGAATCAATCAATTGGTAATACTAAGCCGCTAACCGCTTTGTTTGTCATGTCAGACAGTGATCGTGGCTTAACTGTTGCTGGCGGGAACACCGTACCTCAGGCACTATTTGATGATGCAGGGATAAAAAATGCTGCGCAAAGTCTTGCTGATTACAAAGTCATGGATAACGAGTCTATTTTGGCAGCCAATCCAGATATCATTTTTGTAGCGAGTCATAGAGTAAAAGATAACCAAGCATTACAGCGTTTATGCCAACACCCGGCCCTTAAAGCGACCCATGCTGGGCGAAATTGCGTTATCAGTACGATGGAAAGCAGCAGTGCTTTAGGCTTGTCGCCTCGTTATCCCCAAGCGTTACACACTGTACTTGCACGCACCGCGTCGTTTTATGCTGATGCACACTAACGTCTCTCCCGTGCAACTGCAGCTTACTTTGTATGCTCGCAGAAAAAAGCACTTGCGCGCCTTTATGGTAGCTTTGTTACTGGCGGTTATATTGCTGCTGGTTGGCCTGCAAGCGGGCAGTTTCAAGCAATCTATTGGTATTTTATTCGAAGCCTTGTCTCATAAACTCAATCAACGGGCGTTATCACAAGAGCAATACCTGCAGTGGTATGTATTTTCTGAATTACGTGCTCCGCGAATATTCATGGCGATGTTTGTTGGTGCGCTATTGGCGATGTCAGGTTGTGCAATGCAAGGCTTGGTTAGAAATCCGTTAGCCGATCCTGGCTTAATAGGGATATCTGGCGGAGCAGCAGCCGCGGCCGCCACAGCATTGGCACTCATCAATCACTACCCGCAGCTTGCCGTTGGCGGCCAGTACTTAATTGCCTTAAGTGCGTTTGTTGGTGCATTGCTGGCGGTCTGGGTGGTGTTAATTGTGGCTCGTACGCCTGCTGGTATGGCTATTTCGTCGTTGATTCTTGCTGGAGTGGCAGTTAATGCCCTTGCGGGTACCCACATTGGGGCTATCAGCTATATGGCAAATGACGATGCTTTACGCCAGATAACATACTGGACCATGGGGAGTTTAGGCGGTGTTACCTGGTCAAAAGTATTGTTTGTGGGCGCATTAAGTTTGCCCATTATTGGCTTGTTTATGCACCTTAGACAGCCGCTTAACCTGTTTGCTTTAGGGGAAAACGAAGCCCAATGCATGGGACTTGAGGTGAGTAAATATAAGCGGCTTATTTTATGGTTGGTGGCCTTTTCTGTGGCATTGGCCACGGCGCTGTGCGGCATTATTGGCTTTGTCGGGTTAGTTGTGCCCCATATCGCGCGCACTTTATTCAGTGCAGATCATAAATACTTGATGCCGGCGTGTGGGGCACTGGGGGCGATATTAATGCTGGGTGCAGATACCGCGTCACGGGCGTTGTTTCCACCTCTTGAAATACCTATTGGTATAGTCACCTCAGCGGTGGGGGCACCTTTCTTTTTATATTTATTGGCGAAGCAAAAAGCCGGAGGTGTGAATGCTTAACTTACAGAATATATCCCTGAGCCACGGTGCGTTCACGCTATTAGACGGGCTTAATCTGTCCCTTAGCAGTGGGGATTTTATGACGGTGATTGGCGAAAACGGCTGCGGTAAATCGACCTTGTTACGTTGCATTGCTGGTTTACATGCAAGTTATAGCGGAAATGTGACTTTTGGCCAGCGAAGTGTGGATGCCTGGCCAGCAAAATTGCTGGCTAAAGCGCGTGCTTTTGTTAATCAGCACAATCAGGTGCAGTTTGCTTTTCTAACCGAAGAGGTCTTGCAATTAGGTCGCATTAATCAGCATGAAAACTTGGCGCAAAGTAGTGCATTAATTTGCCAAGTAGCAGAACAGTTGAGCATTGGCCATTTATTCGGTCGTGACGTAAGAACTTTGTCTGGCGGTGAACGCCAACGTGTTTTTATTGCCAAAGCGTTAGTACAACTATTACCCAACGCCAACGAAGCCAAAACCGAGAGGGATTTTGAGGGCAAATTGTTATTGCTTGACGAGCCTACTTCAGCGTTAGATTTTCGCTTTCAAAAAGCCATGATGGACGTGATAAAAGGCTTTTGCCAACAGGGTTTAGGCGTGATGTGCGTAAGTCACGACATTAACCTCGTTTTGCCCTATGCAACGCACGTTATTTTGTTAGCCAATGGCCGTTGCTTGGCACAAGGCTCAGCAGGGAGTGTTATCACGGCGCAAAATTTACATCAATGTTTTGGGGTGATGCCCAAACTTATTCCACAAGCCAACAGTGTGCCCTATATCACCCACTGATGGTTTTTATGTTTATTGCAAAGGAAGTAAAATGAAACTGGACAAATATATTTTTGATGCCAAAACACTTGTACGCCAGCAACATAGCGGTGTATTGAGCACTCACTCACAATCTGTTGAGGGCTACCCATTTGGCTCAGTGGTGCCTTACTTTATGACCACACAGGGCAATTTGATTATTTACATCAGTCAAATCGCCCAACATACCCGTAATATCAAGGGTAACCCGAAAGTATCTATGACGATATTTGATAGTATGCAAGATGACTCTCAAGCGTCTGGACGGGTGACATTATTAGGTGATGCTGAGTTGATCGATAACGAAAACGTGACCGCGCAGTACCTCAGTTTATTTCCCCAAGCCAAAAGTTATCAGCAGACTCATGATTTTATGTTCTACCAGATAAAAGCTGAACGTATTCGCTACATAGGTGGTTTTGGCAAGATTTTTTGGATAAATAAGGCGGATTGGTTTACGGATGTGGAGCAATGGCTTCACGCAAGTAGTGAAATAGTGCAACATATGAATGAAGACCACCAAGACGCTATGACGCTTATCGTTGAGCATCAATTTAGACTACGAGCCACAAACGTTGCCATGTTATCGGCCTTTTTTGAAGGGGTACATATGCAAGTAGACAAGCAGATTGTGTATTTAGCGTTTGATACGCCGTGCACCACAGCCAAACAGGTGCGGGAGCAACTTGTAGCGGCGACGCATGCAGCAAGAAGCGCATCGACCTTGGCAATGGTAAACTAAATTTACGATTTCAATATGTTAGCGTAGGCGGCAAGGAAAAAGTCAAATTGTCACTGTTTGTTTTTTCCTTTACCTACGCGAGTCGACTTAAAAACCAATGCTCGCCAATGAGTGATATTTCATTGCATATTGTTACCGGTGCCACATACTGCTTGTTCGACAGTCTATCATCGCAAAATGGTTTCTACTTATTGATTAAACAACCTTTGCTCTTTTGCTCGGCGGGCGACCAAGTGACTATTAATTTTACCGCCAGCTTTGCGCCATACACTGAACTGATCACTGGCACCTGCATAGTCCCCTTTATTAAGTGTCCGCAGCAAAGTCGACTTGTACAGATTGCCCATCCCTATGTTGTACCCCAAGCAGACTAATGCACTGAACTGATTATTGCTTACCGGGACTTTTACCAGTTTGCCCATTTGCTCTTCAATTTTGATTAAATCGGTTTTTAATAAGGTTTCAGCCTGCTGAACGTTTATTTTCATGCCCTGTGTCACGTCTGCTTTATGCCCATAGCCAATCAACCAATGCCCTGCTGGGCCGCGATAAGCGTTGAGCCTCACCCCTTCGGACTGCTTAATGATATCGATACAGGCCTGATTTGTGGTACCTGCTTGAATAACACCGTCCGTTGTTAGGGGGGCTGGTAGGACGGGCGAGCTAGCCGAATTGTCGTCAGTAGAACGTTTTTTTTGTGTAGCACAACCATTGACGAGTAAGCTCAGTGAGACGATCAATAATGTGGTTATTAGATTAGTATGCATCAAAGTCATTCCTTTGTGATTAGTGACGAATATATGTTTCCTGCATTCGCTACCAGAGATGGTGAGTGATTAATATTGCCCCCTAAGTAAAACCTTAAGCTTGAAAATTGCAAGTTTGTGATGCATTACTTGTCGCCCAATGAGGTGACACAATCTTCTCGCATACTTTTGCTAGTCACGACATCACAGGTAATTGGCGATAAACTCTTGTGTATACTCGATATAACGTGCACTTTATGGAATGAAAAGCCATGACTGAAATCGTTGATTAAATCGGCCTTTTTACGAATATTAATGCTCTGAACTATCTAGGACCGCTAAATGTTTTACGTGCTAATTGTTAATACTTTACTCGTGGCTGCGACGGTCATGCTGCACTATGAGTTTTTGCATCGCATTATGCGTTACTTGCCCAAAATGAAAATTAAGCACAGTTACCGGATTGTATTTGGTATTTTTGGTGCATTAACAGCCCATATTTGTGAAATTTGGATTTTTGCTTTTGCTTATTATGTGATGAATCGGGTAGAAGGTTGGGGCAGTCTGGTCGGCAATTTCAATGGTAGTTTGATGGACAGTGCCTATTTTTCGTTTACCGTATATACCACAGTCGGGTTTGGCGATATTGAGCCATTAGGACCGCTAAGATATCTCACTGGAATAGAGTCATTAACGGGCTTGGTTCTTATCACTTGGACGGCGTCGTTTTTATATTTCGAAATGCAGCGTCATTGGCATAATGTGTGATTTTTGACTGTTTTATGAACCGCAATAAATTTTCATTTCATTATAAAATGAAGGGAGTGGCAGGTAAGTAAGCTTCCTCTCTTTGCCTTATTGAATAAACATTTATATATTGCGGCTGATGAATGTTTGTTGAATAACGATACTAAAGTCTAATAGTGAATATTTTAAACAAAGCTAAAGTCAAGAGAGTAAAATCATCCTGATGCGCAGCATTCGTATTGGATCTCATGGGTTGCACAAAAAATAGTTGCCTAATCAGTTCGCACTGATAGTAGTGATTACCAGCGCGGTGTAGTCGCTTCAACATTTTTTAGGTATTGCACTTCTTGTAACGATAAATGTAGGCATTACTCATGATTAAGCCAACAGAGTCTATTCCGATCAAATCCATTGATATTCCTTTAAATAACGGAGATTTTGTTAAATCACTGCTCAATCACTGCTCAATCACTTATCTGGTTCGCTGCAGGATATTATTGGGCTCGAAGAAGCCGAAGGTTTTATATCTATAGTGGGTGGTAAAATCGGCGAGCAAATCGACGCTCAATATCGTGATGCCCTTAAGGTTCAACGATTATCACGAGCTCAACTCACTGAAGTGTTAGTTGATTTAAAAGCCAGAATTGGCGGTGATTTTTATGTGGTTGATGAAACACCAGGTAAAATAGTGTTCGGCAATACCCATTGTCCTTTTGGAGCGAGTGTTTTTGATAGGCCTGCGTTGTGCATGATGACGTCCAATGTTTTTGGTGTTATCGCGGCCGAAAACACCGGTTATGCAAAAGTGTCAATAGACGAATCGATTGCCAAAAATCATGATCATTGTAAAGTTACTGTGCACCTCAGCCCAGACGATTCTGCGGTTGGACGTGAGTATTATTCCAGTGATTAACGTTTGATAAACGACTTCTCTTTTACAAGCATATTGAATGCTTATTCCCTGCCAACGGCAATATGCAATAAACACGGCGAGTTATTAGAGTGCAGTAAATCATTTACAAAACTGTGGTCTACTCAACACGGCAATAGTGTGCGAGATATGTTTTCCATGCCCAGTCGCTGGCAAGGAGACTGGCGAATGGTGCTGCGTAATAAAACCATTGAATTGATTGAAACTCGTCTCTGCGAACCACTCAATCAGCATATGCTAAGAACATCCAGATTAGGACTGCACGCTGAAGGGCTATTATTTTTGATTGAACTACATCAGCGTAAGGAATTTACCGATGGGTTTATGAACCTTGCAGGCTATTACTCACAAAGTCAGCAGCAAAAACATCGCTCTCATCTGATCACTCTAGAAATGCAAAAAGCCGTTAAAGAATCACATACTGATCCCTTAACGGGTATCGCTAACAGACGGGCATTTGACGAACATATTCGAGACGTTTGGCAAAGCGCTATTGCGGATCGTCGCCCTGTCGTAATGTTCAGTGCGGATATAGATCATTTTAAACTGATTAATGATCACTTTGGACACAGCCGCGGTGATGAAATATTAATTCAAGTTGCCCAGTGCTTGGATAAGGTGTTGTCTCGTGACAACGATGTGGTTGCTAGGGTGGGAGGTGAAGAATTCGCAATGGTTTTGCCAGATACTCAGCTCGATGGCGGGCAGTTAATGGCTCGTACTGCTGTTACGGCAATAGAAATGTTAAATATTCCTCACCCTGCATCACTGGTTGCTGACTGGGTAACTATCTCTCTGGGGTGTTCATGGTGCCAACCTCGCCCGGGTGATAATGTGACTGAGTTGATTGTGGCAGCCGACCAAGCTTTATATTTTGCTAAAAAAGCTGGGCGAAACTGTGCGAGCTATATGGACGTGAGCCAACAAAATGTTGCGTTGATATCTCCGTGGATTAGGTAAGTATTGTTTTTACGTCCTTTGAAATTAACGGTGAAAGCCAAGAAACAACGAATCTGCATTAAATGCTGCTCAGTGCGATTCTGATCGCAAGTTATTTATAAAATGACACACGGGTCAGTAAGATTGTTTTCCATTTTATTGTGTCCCAATTTGTAGCTTCGAAAAGACAGCGCTACATTTTTGTTGCGCTTTTAAAATGCTATTCACTGATAATAAAATATACCGATATAATCGTTGAGTTAGGGATGCACCATTGTTGACCAGCTTATCGTTGTGTAAAATATTTACTAGCTAAACAGCAATGTGGTGCAGCTGTGTTAGCCAACACAAAAAAACGTTCAGGCGAGATAAATATAAAATACCGCTTGGTTAACATTTTATATTGATGTCTGGACTCATGTTTCTCAGCGTGGCGACTACAACATTAAGCAATGGGGTGAACAACATGAGCATTGTACAAGCTGGATTGAGCTGTTTATGGTTTGCACTATTGACGGCATGTGCGTCGACTTCTACTGATAAGCAACAGGGCATAAACGACTATAATCTTGCCCTATCCGCATCCAAATGGCAGTTAATCGATGATTTTGAACACACAGATAGTATTGCTGGTTGGACACAAGCTGACACCAAGAACGATACGCGTCCGCATATAGCACACCCGCAAGTCACCGAGCGAAGACAGGCCTCTACCACTTCTGGGGAGATAACCAATAGTGCGTTCGCCACCAACAGCTATATGCTCAAAAAACCAGCCGCAGATGGCATAGTGGGTAACCGCAAAGCGCTGACGTTTAAAGCTTTGCCTGAGAGCGTGGCAGTGGGCGAAACCTATACGTTCTACACCCGGATTAATGTTGAGTCTTTCCCAAATAATCATGCATTTGGGCTGAGCGATATGGGGCCTGCAGACATCAAAAAACATGATTACAATGCGTTTGAAGCAACGCTGAGGGTGACGGATAAAACAGAATCAAACGGACATGAAAATACCGGTGTATTAATGGTTAAAGTCCCTGATGGCTATGCCAATATTAAGAATATTCAACACAATCGAGACGCGAAACCTTTGGTGCCAGGGACATGGTACCAAATATGGTATGTGGTCAATAATGCCTCGGTTGCGAAAGGCGGACAAACTTACGATGTGTTTGTTAAAGGTGGTGACGAATTTGCGCAGCAAACCTTGGTTTTTCAAGGGGCGACATTTCGCATGCAACGGGCACGTCCTTTGACGCACTTCTTAATGAACTGTAATACCGGCCCTGTGGCAAAGCCCTATGGAAATGGCGGTTTAAAATACGATGATTTGTACATGGCCAAAGGCGTGCAGTTACATACACCTTAGTAGCGGCAAATTAACAGAACGGGGCCGCGTTATAGTGCCCCCGTTCTCATGCCTGCAGTCGTTATTTGTGTCTAAGCTAAGGCCTGAATTTCGGCTAATGCTTGCTCAATCTCTTGTTCATTGTTGAGCAAAGAAGGCGCGAACCTAGCATAGCTAATGCGATAGGGGGTGCTACTCATAATAATGCCTTTGTTATGCATGGTTTTTACCACATCGGCAGGTGATACTCCCTCTACATCAAAACAGACTAAGCCCGATGACAATTCATTACCAGCTGGCGTATATAAGGTGACATGTGGCATCTTTGCCAAACCCTCTTTCGTTTGCTGGTTCAATTGATGAATGCGCTGTTGCACATTGGCTTTGCCTAACTGCAAATGCAGCTTAAATGCCTCAGGCAATGCCCAGCGGTGCTCAAATGAATGGAATCCGCCGGGTGACATGTGTTCACCCACAGGTACTTGATCCTGAGTCATGCCCCCCATCCAGACCTCGTAAGACGCACTAAAGCTGGGGATCACAGGCTCACTTTGGGCCCAGGCTTTGTCATTCCCCCAGACCAAACCCGTGCCTCGGGGACCAAATATCCACTTGTGGGTACCCGCGATAAAAAAATCACAGCCCAATTCACTGATATTTTGATCTTCAATACCAAAACCATGCACACCATCAACACAAAATAAAATTTGCTGATTGGCTTTGCGTTGCTTGTTCAGTGCACTAATGGTGTCAGCCATGGCCCTAATGGGTAATTTAACACCTGTGGATGAATGCACCCAGGTTGCTGCGAATACTCGCGTATTGGGGGTGATGGCAGCTTTCATACGCTTTAGTACATCGTCAGTACTGACCTGTGCCGGGTCATCATACAACGCAATTCTGTTTATTTTTGCACCCGTGCGCTGGGCTCGGTATGCCAAAGACATATCGGTGGAATAGTGATCGTGCACAGTCTGCAATACTTCATCACCAGGCTGTAATTGCAATCCGCTGTATACCATTGCCAGCCCCATAGTCGTACTGTCAGTAAGGGCAATATTCTTAGCCTCACATCCCATGTATTGTCCTGCTACCGTGCAGATGTCACGGTCAATTGTTTCGAAATGATGATGCCAATAATCCGAAGGGTTCTCGTCAAACGCGTGACGATGCTTTTCGATAGCATCTGCGACCGGTTTTGGGTGTGACGCCAATAAAAACGTCGACAACTGAATATACTTTCGAGTCAATGGAAATAAATTACGTAAAGCAGTCCAGTCGCCGGGTTGAATGTGAGAAGTACCTATCGCCGTTGTCGTTTGAACACCGAGTACTGTGCTGGGTGCCAACAAGCTTGCGCCAACGCTCAAGCCAAATCCATTTAAAAATTCACGTCTTAACATATCAATCACCTCATTGTGTTGCATCAAACAGGTGAACGGCCAAACACTGGGTTTCTACAAAAACAGAACTGCAGTATTACCTGAGTCGGCGCCGCTCGAGTGGGTTGCCATAGTGTAGTGTATGAACACCTAATTCGCTTTTTGAGATGATAGGTACAGCAGCTTCTCTAATAGCCAAGTGAGCAACGAGCAACTAACTGTCTAACTCCTTTTTTATCAGGCTGATTTTATTCTTTGCTACATGTTATTCACTTCACCTCATTTATGTTTCACGCTGCTTCAGTTTGCATCATTTAAGTGTGGGGTGGGTTTCTTACCCTTTTTTTTCTGTGTCACTCTACTGATTCATTGTTAATCAATTCTAACAGAGGGCCATAACACTCGATTTCACATTTGATTTTGCGGTCACGCGAGCTGTAAAGCGGAACCACTCTAACGAACATGTAAAGGAAAGATCATGGATACTAGAAACGTTACGTACAATCAGCGAGGACCTGATGCTCACATAGAGCGTGCTTCAGCCTCCCTTTCTAACAAGGCTTCGCAACGCATTTTACCTCGCTCTTTACAGCACTATTGGTTGGTGCTGTGCAGCTTACTTATGCTGTGCATGGGCGCGAGTCAAGTTCAGGCCGCAGATTTGGTTAATGGCGACTCAGTCTCCGGCACTATCTCAGCAGCGGGGCAAGAAGATACCTGGACGTTTACCGCCACAGCGGGTGAGCGGATTAATATTCAGTTGGTAGATTTAGCCGCTGGTGATTTATTTCCTCTAATGACTCTTTATGCACCTGATGGCACACGCGTAGGCTCTGCTAGTAATTATACGGTGGCAAATTTATACAATATTGCGGCCACACAGACAGGAACGTACATCTTGCTAGTGCAAGACGGTACAAGTCGACGTGAACAAGTGGGTAATTATGAAGTGCACTTTGCTAAGTCCATTGGCGCTAACGAAAACGGCACGCTGAACAATGGTGGTGTAGTGAGCAGTGACATCACGTTGGGCGATTTAGACACTTGGACGTTCCAGGCTACGGCAGGTGAAAGACTGAACATTCAAATTGCGGATGTGGATAACACTGGCTTCTTTCCGTTCATGACGCTTTATGCGCCTGATGGCACCCGCGTAGGCTCTGCTAGTAATTATACGGCGGCAAATTTATACAATATTGCGGCCACACAGACAGGAACGTACATCTTGCTAGTGCAAGACGGTACAAGTCGACGTGAACAAGTGGGTAATTATGAAGTGCACTTTGCTAAGTCCATTGGCGCTAACGAAAACGGCACGCTGAACAATGGTGGTGTAGTGAGCAGTGACATCACGTTGGGCGATTTAGACACTTGGACGTTCCAGGCTACGGCAGGTGAAAGACTGAACATTCAAATTGCGGATGTGGATAACACTGGCTTCTTTCCGTTCATGACGCTTTATGCGCCTGATGGCACCCGCGTAGGCTCTGCTAGTAATTATACAGCGGCAAATTTATACAATATTGCGGCCACACAAACAGGAACGTACATCTTGCTAGTGCAAGACGGTACAAGTCGACGTGAACAAGTGGGTAATTATGAAGTGCACTTTGCTAAATCCGTTGGCGCTAACGAAAACGGCCCACTGATTAATGGCGGTTCGGTGAGCAGTGACATTACGCTAGGTGATTTAGATACGTGGACGTTCGAGGCCACGGCAGGCGAAAACTTGAACATTCAAATAGCGGATGTGGATAACACTGGCTTCTTTCCGTTCATGACGCTTTACGCACCAGATGGCAGCCGGGTAGGGTCTGCCAGCAATTACACGGTGGCTAACTTATACAACGTTGCGGCCACACAAACAGGAACGTTTACCTTGCTGGTGCAAGACGGTACGAGTCGACGTGATGAGGGAGGTAATTATGAAGTGCATTTTGCCAAGTCACTCGGTGCTAACGAAAACGGCACGCTGAATAATGGCGGCGTAGTGAGCAGTGACATCACGTTAGGGGATTTAGATACCTGGACATTTGAGGCGGTTGCAGGGGAGCGTTTGCATATTCAGCTATCTGATATCTTACGTAATTTGTACTTCCCCTTTATGACGCTTTACGCGCCTGACGGCAGTAGGCTCGGCAGCGCCAGCAACTATTCTGTTGCTAACTTGAGAAATATTTTAGCTGCACAAACCGGAACCTACACACTGCTAGTGCAGGATGGCACAAGTCGACGCGACCAAATAAGCGATTATGAAATTCACTTCGCTAAGTCTCTTGGTGCTAATGAACACGGAAAATTAAGCGGCGCAGGTTCTTATTTTGAAACGGTCACTCAAGGTGACATTGATACATTCACCTTTGACGGGGTGGTGGGTGATGAGGTGACATTAGTCATGCGAGAGCTTGAAGTCACCAATTTGAATCCTTTTATTACCTTACATAACCCGGATGGTAGTTACTTCACCAACGCGACTCACTACTCTGAGGCTGGGGTTTATAGCTTAAGTCTACCGATGAACGGTACTTATACCGTAGTACTCAGTGATGGTACCTCAGGCAGAGATCAGATTGGCGACTACGTCCTCGAATATAACCTGCCAACTGCCGCGCCTGATCCGCAAAAACCTATCGCGTCTGCGTCTTCTGCGCCAACGGTATTTAAAGATCAAGTTATTCAACTCAACGGTTCAGGCTCCTTCGACCCAGACGAAGCGCCTGAGGCACTTTCGTTTAATTGGACATTGTTGTCTGTGCCAGATAGTAGCGTATTAACCCAAAGCGATATGAGCAATCTCGATAGTGTCAGTGCAAGCTTGCAACCTGACGTGTATGGCGAGTACCGTTTTGAACTTGAAGTGAGTGATGGTTTACTAAGCGATAGTGCAATTGTCACTGTGACGGTTGTTAATCGAGTGCCTATTGCTCATGCTGGCGAGGATCAAAACGTTGAGCTTGATGGGTTATTGCAGCTTGATGGCAGTGCATCAAGCGATGCAGATGGTGATCTACTTACCTACCTTTGGTCAGTGAACTCAGTCCCAGCAGGCAGCAGTGTTGGCCACTTGTTAAATGCTTCTAGTGTGAACCCTAGCTTTACCCCAGATGTTGCAGGTGATTATGAATTTACCCTTGCGGTCAGTGATGGTGAAAATACTAGTCCTGTGGATTCGGTGATAGTGCGAGTCGCCGAGGTAAATTTAGCGCCCCAGGCTGATGTGCAAACAAGCGGTGAAATGCTCACAAACACTCAAATATTATTCGATGGCAGCGCCAGTTTTGACAACGATAATGGTCCTCAAGCATTAACCTTCACTTGGCAAGTGCTCAGTGTGCCCACAGGAAGTGCCATTTCTACTGCTAGTTTGGTAAGTCAAGGAACACCAACCACAAGCTTTACGGCCGATATTGCAGGTAGTTACGTGGTGCAACTGTCGGTATCAGACGGCGAGCTCACTGATGTAATCTCTGTGACGGTGAGCATTAATGAGGTGGTGGTAAATCAACCACCGGTGGCTGATGCAGGTGATGACCAACAACACGAGTTAGGTGGTTACGCGCAGGTCAGTGCTGCAGACAGCTACGACCCTGATCTAAGGCCAGAACCGCTTCAGTTCGAATGGATCTTTATTTCAGTTCCACAAGGTAGCCTACTAATCAGTAGCAGCATAGAAGTGGACCTATCAGGTAATGCCATGTTTATCCCTGATGTGGTCGGTGCTTATACCTTAGGGGTAACCGTGAGCGACGGCGAATTTACGGATTCTGATTCAGTTGTGGTAACCGTATCTGAAAATCAACTGCCTGTTGCAATTGCGGGAGACGCCCAAGAGATTGAATTGAGTGAAATCGTCATCCTTGATGGTAGTGCGAGTTTCGATCCTGACAGCGCCCCGCAGGCTTTAACATATGCGTGGCTAGTGATATTACGCCCGCTAAATAGTGTGGCGGTTATTGCTAACAGCAATAATGAATTGGCCAGTATAACGCCTGATCTTGCTGGCCAATACATAATGCAATTAACCGTAAGCGATGGGCAAGCCAGCGCTGTAGACGATGTGACAATTCAAGTTAATGCCGCACCCCAAATGTGTGATCTTGATGGCAATGACTTCGTCGATAGCATGGATATTCGAGCCATCATGCAGCGCCGAAATACACCGGCAAATGGCGATGACGATTTAGCTGATTGGGATCAAAACGGACTGATAAATGTACTTGATGCACGGGGCTGTACACGTGAGTGTGAATTAATGCGTTGTGCGTTGAAACCCGAGTAATACCAGAGAGATAAGCATAGGGACGTGCTGCTTTATCTACGCGCGGCAGAATGATAAGGCAATGCGTGTATGCCAAATTAACAGGTCAATTTAATAAGGAATTTTAATATGTTGAAGGTGATGAAATGTATCAAACAGCTAATAATAAGTGGGTTGCTGATAGGTAGCCTCGGCCAGACGGCCTTTGCGGTACCGATCCTGTCATTTAATAATGCGCAAGACACTGTCAGTCAGGTGGCCAATATCGGCGATATTGTTACCTTTGAGCTATGGTTCTCTGGCTTAGAGTCCGAAGACGTGGGTGGCTTCGACTTCTTACTTAGTTTCAATGAGTCGGTGAGTGGCCTTAATGCGATAAATGCTAATTTTGCACTGACTGAGTTTGATATATTCGATATCTTTCCAGCTATCGGCAATCTGGATTTTTCTGGCGTATCATTTTTGTCCGGTTTATCTGCTCAGGCTGATGCGTTCATGTTGGCGACCATGAGTTTTGTGGCAAATCGTGGGGGAGTGAGTGACGTAGTAATAAGCCCCTTTTTAATTTCTGACGCTTTTGCTGCCGAGTTAGATGTGCAAGTATTTGGTGCGCAAATTATAGTCAACGAAGGAACGACTACCCCAGTGCCAGCACCTGCCTCTTGGCATCTTTTTCTGCTCGGTGTACTGTTATTAGTCGCACGTCATCGCACTCATTGTCAGAAGTAGGCGTGTCGCATTGGATTTAACTCGGCGCATTGTTTTGAAGCGTTTTAAAATCAGGGGAGGCGGCAAAACCCGGGCAAATTGCGTGGAGTTTATCGCGATAGTGACGAGCTTTTTGTTCATCCCCTAAATGCAGCCAACTGAGTGCTAATTGATGTAGCGATACAGGATCCGCAACGTCACTTATTGCCTCGGCCTGTTGAGTTAACGAAGCAAATAATTGCTCGGTTTGCATATTAGGGGTGAGTTCAATGACTAAAATATACATGGCCAAACGAGATGCCTTTTGCATCACGTTTGCTTCTCCTTGGCTGACTTCTCGGTCAAGTTCAGACATGGCATTTCGATAAGCATCGAGTGCTTGTTTGTGTTTCCCCTGGGTTCGGTATACATCAGCGACATTCGACCACAATTGATACAGACCCGCGCCACCTTTTTGTTGAATACGTTTAATTTGTGGCTCGAAAATCGCAAGCGCCTGCTCATCTTCACCTAAATAAAAATGCAATGTGGCAATATTCGACAGCAACACAGAGTGTTGCGGATGCAATGACAGTGCCCGTTGATAATGTAATTTGGCATTTGTTAAGTCGCCAACACAAAACTCTAACGCTCCTAAGTTGTTCAAGGTTTGATAATTAAGTGTCAAGTTGGCTGATTGGCGAAAATATTTAATAGCCGCCAGCTGTTCGCCTTTAAAGTAGTAGGCGCGCCCTTGGGTATAGGGAATTTTCCAGTTGTCGGGTTCAAGTGAGGCGGCCGAGTTTAATTCCGTTAAAATAGTGTCAAATAAGGCTATATCTCTATTTTGCAAGAACAAACGCATTTGGCTTTCAGCTAATTTTTGCAGGGCGGTCACGCTGTTAGGATCCAATTCGAGGGCCCGTTTAAAATAGTGATTTGCCTGTTCATACTGCCCCTTTACTCTGGCCAAATTACCTAAAGCCACCAGAATGAAAAGTGCGTCAGGATTAATATCCGCCCCGTTTTGACAATGCCTGCTGGCATCATCTAAATAGGCTTTGTGACTGGTTTCTATACTTTGCTCAATCAGCGCTAGGCACATGCCAGCATGGCCATACACTAAGTCAGGGGCGCTGGCGATCACGCCTTGATAGTCGGCCATACCGCGCAGAATAATTTGCTCGCTTCGCTCACTTTCAAAATGCTGCATACCGCGCAAAAATCGCTGCAAACTATACCAGTCAGCAATATCAGCTAAAGGACGCTGGTGAAGCAAGGTTTGCAAACCGCCTTCGAGTTGACTCTTGATGTATTTTTCGGAAGCCGATTTGGCAAACACACCTGACCATACCTGACGCATGTTTTGGTCTTGAGATAAAAATAAACGCACGGCGATATAGCGACCAATTTCTAACAACTCACCACTGATGACTAAATCCGCTTTTTTGCTACGTAGCAATTCTTGTGGGTTTCTAACACTAGCATGCAAAGCTGAGCTCCCGACAATAAGCTGCGTAGGGCCGGCTAATAATTGCTCAATATTGCGGGTTATATCATCGCCCCGGGGTCCGTTAATCGGTAGAACTGCGACTACTTTATTATCAATATCGACAATACCGGCAAGCGCAATTCCCGGAAATGGCGTGTTATTGTCAGGCCAAAACCGCTCGAGCAAGAATACGCCTAACACGACAACCAAGGTGATAAGCAGTAACGATCTACTTGGACTGCTGTATGCTTTTTGGGTGCCAAAGATATTAGCATTCGTTTGTGCTTCAGCAGGTTGTGGCGAGCAGCGAGCAACCCCTTGTGATTGGGGTGCTGAAGAGACAATAGTTGATGATGAAGTATGGTCCTTATTTTGCGCAGGGCTTGATTCGTGAGAAACGTGTTGCTGGTTATTTATAGTATGAGCTGGGCCAGTATTTTCTATGCCCGCACTACCTGTGTTCTCAGGATGATTACCTGATTCATGACTGCTGCTAACATGTTTTTTTTCGACTTCGGCTGAATCTAAATAGAGCGCCCATGCCTCGACGTTTAACGCTTTAGCCACCCGCTCTATACTCAATGGATCAACGGGTTCACCACGGAAGACGCGACTGACTAATGAGCGCGGGGCTTTGTCTAAGCCTTCGATACTTTGAACTTTATCAACCACCTCTGCCTGAGACTTAAACCCCGCCGCCAACTGTGCAGTGCGCAGTTTTTGCTGGGATGCTCGAATACCGCGAGAGCGTGCTTTATTAAAAGGGGTGTCCGTGTGTTGTCCATTAGTCACAGTGGCCGTCCGCTTTATTGAAGATATGGTGTTATTGAGGTGTAATGTGCCTATTATTAAACTAAAGCGCTGTAAAGTTAATCAGTTTTTGGTTGTTTTTCGATCGCCTATTTGGGTTCCTGTATACGCGGTGAGCAGTGAACCTCGGTTTGCTGCGCTATCAGCGGCCAAGATACACGCGTTTGGATTGCTAATTATCAAACAATGAACGAACTAAAACTTGTTTCACTTCAATATGTTGTGCCTTTTGTTACAGTAAGCAAAATTCTATTAAAGAGTCGGCTAATGAGTGCGTATTTGATTATCCAAGCAACGGTTCATAATTGGGAAAAATTTACCCTATACACCCAAGCTGTTACGCCATTAATTAAGAAATTTGGTGGCGTTTATATAGCGATGGGAGCGCCCGAGTTAATTGAGGGACAAAGCGCGCCCAAAAGTTTGGTGATATCCCAATGGCCAAATAGCCAAGCCGCCCATGCATTTTGGGATTCACCTGAGTACGCAGATGCCAGAAAATACCGCGAGGGCACAGGTGAATTTAACATCATGCTGATCGATGGTTTGTCGCAAACACCTTTGGAGTAATTTATGTCCCTTGCTTATACCGCAGTCGCGTTACAAACTCGATGTTTCGCCGTTAACAAGTTAAATGTAGCGGATGCCAGACAAAAAATTTATGACAATATTCGCCGGGTAGGTCGGCATGTCCAAGGGACTAAGGGCTTTGTGGGACCGAGTGTCAAAATGGTCGTATTGCCTGAATATTTTCTGACCAGTTTTCCGCTGGGCGAGTCATTATCACAGTGGAAAGAAAAAGGCGCCATTGCCCAAGACGGTAAAGAATATGAAATGCTTGGCGAAATTGCCCAGAAGAATCAGATTTATCTTTCTGGCAATGTGTATGAGCTTGATCCCCATTTTACCGATCTCTATTTTCAAACCTCATTTATATTAGGCCCCAACGGGAATTGCATTTTGCGCTATCGCCGCTTGGTATCTATGTTTGCACCTACGCCTCATGATGTACTGGATAAATATGTAGATATATACGGGCAAGAGTCGTTATTTCCTGTGGTAAAAACTGAATTAGGTAACTTAGCTTGCGTTGCATCAGAAGAGATTTTGTATCCCGAAATCAGTCGGTGCTTAACCATGAATGGTGCAGAGGTGTTATTGCATAGTAGTTCCGAAGTTGGTTCAGTTGAATTGACGCCCAAAGACATTGCTAAACGCGCGCGGGCGATTGAGAACTTAGCTTATGTGGTTTCGGCCAATTCGGCAGGAATAGCGGACATTGATTTCCCCGCTGAGTCCACTGATGGTATGTCAAAATTGGTCGACTTTAAGGGCCGGGTCATGGCTGAAGCTGGCATGGGAGAAACCATGGTCGCCAATGCAGAACTGGACATCACAGCGCTGCGCCGATATCGCAATAAGCCTGGCATGGGGAATATACTATCGCGCCAGCGCAATGAGCTTTTTAGCGCCCACTATGGGCAAACGGTCTATCCCGCGAACACCATGCTCAATGAGGCTCAGCAGGTTAGTGTGCCGGATCGTAGTCATTTCATTCAAACTCAACTGCAAAGTATTCAAAATCTTAAAAAAAACGGGGTCATTTTAGCGGAGCAAGCAGATGAGTAATAACATGCAAACAATGGCCATCAGTAATCCACGCACTGGCTTAGTTGATTTTGATTTACCTTTGTATACTCTTCAGCACGTGGAAGACGAGGCCAAATGCTTAAAACTGCATCAAAGCCAGTGGTGGAACATGGGCCTTGGTGAACGCATAGCGGTCATGCAAAATTTGGCGAACAGCATGGCTGAATACAAGGCGCATTTGGTTGCGGCCTTGATAAACGATACCGGTCGCGCCAGTGAATCTGAGCTAGAGGTCGATGTCACCATCAATGCTATTCATCGATGGTGTAAACAAGCGCCGGCCTTATTGGCAAAAGGCGAGCCGTGGTCAGCAGAAATTCCTTTTATTGAACTGCAACAAGACTATTTACCCTATCCCCTAGTCGGCGTGATCAGCCCGTGGAATTTCCCGTTGTTGTTATCGTTAGTCGACGCCATACCGGCATTACTTGCTGGCAGCGCCGTGCTGATTAAGCCCAGCGAAGTGACATCTCGTTTTGTCGCCCCTTTTAATGAAGTACTTAAACGGATCCCCATGTTAAACAATGTGCTGACGTTAGTGACAGGGGCAGGGGAAACCGGGCAAGCCGTGATTAACGCCGTGGACTCTTTGTGTTTCACTGGCAGCGTAGCAACGGGTCGTCATGTAGGGCAACTGTGTGCCCAGCGATTTATTCCGGCATTTTTAGAGCTAGGCGGAAAAGATCCTGCAATTGTGTGTAAAGACGCCGATCCAGAACTAGCCGCCAAGGCGCTGTGCTGGGGCAGCATGGTGAATGCAGGACAGTCGTGTATGTCACTTGAGCGAGTCTATGTGCACAAAGATATTGCCCCAATATTTCTTGCCAAGTTAGTGGCAAATGTGCGCGCCCTTAAGCACAATTATCCAGATATACAGCAAGGACAAATAGGCCCGATTATTTCTGCCAAACAAGTAAAAATTGTTGAGGCTCAATTGCAAGATGCAAAAGACAAAGGCGCCACGATATTGTGCGGTGGTGAGGTACTCAATTTAGGTGGCGGGCGTTATTGTTTGCCCACTGTGTTAACTGATGTGAACCCGCAAATGTCCGTGGTGAGCCAAGAAACGTTCGCTGCCGTGTTGCCGGTGACAATCATCGACAGTGATGAGCAGGGCGTCGTTTTAGCCAATGACTCAGAGTTTGGATTATCGGCAGCAGTATTTAGTCAAAACGTTGATTATGCCAAGCAAATCGCCCGTCAATTAGAAGCGGGGGCGGTGAGCATCAATGATGCGTCATTAACCGCGCTTATTCATGAAGCTGAAAAGCAATCTTTTAAATACTCTGGGTTAGGGGGCTCGCGTATGGGGGCAGAATCGATACGGCGTTTCATGCGTAAAAAGGCCTACATTCGTAACACCGGCGTGCCATCGCCTTGGTGGTTTTAATGTTGAATTAACACCAGTTCGTCGCTGGTGATAGTTTTGAAAATTAAAAAACGAGCTCAATGTAGGCTCGTTTTTTTATGGGCACGATAAGGTTTAGTGAGTTTGGTATTACCTATCTAAGTAGCGAATAAATAGGCCTGTTAGCGCAAGGGGCGTTTGCTAAGCTGCATTGCAAATAAGGAGATTTGTTCACTTTGCATGTGATTTTTTCGGGCGCACTACTAGGTGGATTGAGCCTGACATGATTTATCAAAGATAAAAGTGGGCAGAAGAAAGACGCAGGGAGGTGGTCAAAAATGTAAGTTTGATGTCTGAGCAAAGCTTGTCATATTTTGACGTGGGGAACACATACCCAGCGCGTGGTATTTCCGCGCTGGGTGTACATAACCTAGTTAAACGTGCTTTTTCACTTGGCTGATCAGTACTACTGATAAGGCCACCAGTACGCAGAAAATCATAAAGGCATTGTAATAACTGCCGTAGGCATCATATATGGCGCCCGTCGCCCAAATACCTAGCCCGCCACCGAATGCATCAAGTACCGTAATCGTGCCGAGTAATTTACCAGAGGCGCGCAAGCCGAAGTTATTTACGGCGTTTAGCTGTAAAAGAGTGTAAAAACCGCCCCACATAAAACCAATTAAACCAATGGCAATCAGTACATTGTCTTTATCCGCTACTAACATGCCGCCCAAACCCGCTAACATCAGTAACAGATTAGTGTAAAGCACGCCCTTGCCGGTGATTTTATCGGCCACCAAACCAAACAGAAATTTACCAATTAGCGCAGGTACAAACAGGACACTCAGGCCAGCGGCCGCTGCTTGCAAGGTAAAACCTAAATCCATGAGGTGCAGCACCAGATTAGCTTGGAAACCCATAATGGTATAAAAGGTGAACATGGCGATAAAGGCAATAGACCAAAATGAGCGGGTTTTAATCGCTTCTTTATAGGTTAAACCGTGTTGCGATAAGTCTGCATTGGATGTTTCAGCGTTGCCATCGAAGCCGAATGGTTTGAGTCCCATATCCGTGGGGCGATTACGTAATAAAAACAACGCCAATAAGAATAAACAAGAGGGAATAAGCGCAGCTAACTGCATGGCTTCACGCCATGTCATACCATCGGCTAACCAAGAGCTGAATAACGGCGCCAACACCGCGCCGCCTAAGGAGGTGCCCACAACGGCAATTCCAATTGCTGTGCCACGAAGTTTAACGAACCAGTTGGATACTAAAATAACCGCGACATTCAAGCCACAGGCCAGCAATACGATAGAGAAGGCCGCATGAATAATATACAAATCGGTAATGTCACGAATGTTGCCATAAGCATAAAAACACAAACTAAGCACAACCGTACCGACCATAACGAGGAACTTGACGCCGATTTTATCGATTAAAATGCCAACCAGTGGAGCAAGTAATCCTGTTAATGCCAGCGTAATCAGGCCTCGTAGTTTCAAATCGCCCCGGGACCAGTCGCTAAACTCGGTGAGCATGGCACTGTCAAACGCAGTGATTCCGGTAATAACCATGCCATTTGAAATCAATAAACACATCATGGCGATAAAAACGGTTATCCAGTGCATAGGATGTCCCATTCGTTTGCCCGTTGCGGGCACCGGGCTTTCACTTGTTTCTGATACTGACTGCATGGGAGACTCCTAGTTTTTTGTTGTTATCTGGAAATGGTATGGAAATATTTTGACCAATTAGGTTACGTAGCTAAGTTGGCCAATTTTTACCGCCTACCCAACTGCCGGCATAAGCATTAAATTCGTGTACCTTTACGTTTGCCCATATATCCGCAAGGTAATAGGGGTCGCGGTGTAAAATCTGTTCCGCCTGTTCTATGGTATCGGCCTCAAGCACATACAAAGAGCCAATAATCAGGCTGTCGTCTTTTAATGGCCCAGCAAGTCGAATATTGGCCATGTGCTCCTCAACCCAAGCAAGGTGAGCAGACAACTGCTGTATGCGCTTAGTTTGCATTGACGGTGTTTTATCGAGGCAGTTGAATTGCACTAACATAGTCATTCCTCGCTATTTATTTGGGTATAGGACAGAGGTAAAGCTAAAGCGCTTGGCGGGATAAATACTTTCTGCCACTAAAATCAAATCGTCTTCTTTCAACGAAAAATAACGCCGGGTAATTTTCATGGCAGCTGAATCGGTAGAGGCATCCAATTGTGACGCCAAGGACTCGGGCAGAAGACAAGCTGAAATTTGCTGTTCTATTTTACCGATTTTTTTATCGTCTAAGGCTTCGATCACCGCATAAATAGCGGTTTTGGTATCTTTTAATTTTTCGTCTACTTCATCTAAATGCGGGTGACGGTAGATGTTGGAATAACAAATGGGCTTTTTATCATGGGGCTCAAAACGTACCCCACCGATATGAATACACTCCTGACCTTGCTGAGAATTAAGCAAAGCGGCTGTGGATCCATCAAGGGTGATCATGTCACTGACTTGTACTTCGAATCGGGTATTTTGGCCAAAAGCTAACAAGTCTTTTACCGAGTTAATAAACTGATTAATTTGTTCCGGCATAGTGTTGCGTGTGACTAACGTACCTGAACCTTGTTTACGCTCAACTAGACCGGTTTTTTCAACATAACGCAGCGCTTCACGGGCGGTATGCCGACTGATAGAGAACTGTTCACATAACTGCTTTTCGGTCGGTAATAAGGTATTTAAGGCAAATTCACCCGCTAATATCTGGTTGATCAGCGTTTCACCTATGCCTTGATATTTGGGCAGGGAATGTTTCGTCGATAACAATTTGATTTTAGTCATTTATGCTCAATGGTTAGTCGAATAACAGAAAAATACCTGTTATAAATATGTCCGGACAAATCGAAGAGTATAGGAATAAAGTGAAATTGCCAATCAAACTTTCACTAAGCAAACAGCTGTTAATTGACATAGATCAAATGCCCATTACCCAGCACGACCGTGCTCGGGCAGGTGAACATGTACTTGATTGGCTGGCGTGCGCCAGTTTAGGTAAGTTGTCAGATGCAGGTCGTGCTTATCAAGGGTTATTGTCTCTCGATGAGGGCGGTAAATGTACGGCGTTAGGGGGTCAACAAACCAGTATGCAAAATGCCGCGCAGCACAATGGTGCCTTAGGCAACGTGTTAGAAATGGATGATATTCATCGCCGTTCTATCTTGCATCCTGGACCCGTGATTATTCCGGCAGCACTGGCCGCCGCCGAGCAAATAAATTGCTCCCTAGAGACATTTTTAAGCGCCATTATAAAAGGCTATGAAGTGACTATTCGCATGGGAGAAGCCATAGGGCGCAGTCATTATCGCTATTTTCATAATACCGCCACATGCGGCACATTAGGGGCAGCAATGGCCACTTCTTCAATATTGGGTTTATCTCAGCAGCAAACACTTTGGGCTATGGGTAACGCAGGAAGCACTGCGGGTGGTTTGTGGCAAATGCGCAATGAAAAGGTCTTAACCAAGCAATGGCATAATGCCCAGGCGTGCCATTCTGGGCTGATGGCGGCTTTCATGGCTCAGCAAAACTTAACGGGGCCAGAGTATATTTTGGAAGGACCTCAAGGCATATTTAATGCACTGTCTGATGACGCTTCGCCAGATGTATTTGTCGAAAAACAGTCAGTTTGGCGCATGTACGATTGTAGCTTTAAACCTTGGCCTGCCTGTCGTCATGCCCATGGCGCCATGGATGTACTGTTAGAAATACTGCAACAAAACAGCATTGATATAGCCGACATTGAACGCATTGACGTGGGGGTTTATCAAGATGCCCAGTTGTTCTGCAATCGCTTAACACCTGAAACCAGTCTTGAAGCTAAATTTAGTATTCAGCATGCGCTAGCTGCAATTTTGCTGTGGGGGGAACCTAAGCTCGAGCACTATAATCAGGCCGCATTCGAACAAGCCCAGTGCAGCGCACTGCGCCAGCGCATCAACGTGCAAACTGACGCGCATATTGAATCAGCGTATCCCCAGCATTTCGGTGCCAGATGCAAAGTGCTGTTCAAAAATGGTCAAACCTTGGTACGCAGTCAGCAGGATACCCTGGGGGATCCTGAAAAACCGCTGACCCCAGAACAGCGTCATAATAAGGCTCGTATGCTGTTGAGTCATGCTGGCATGAGTGAAGAAAACATAGCCCAACTGTGTGCGTTTGATTGGTTACAAGCGGCACCCATTACGACTTTATCGGCGCTGCTGCGCCCTGCACTGAGTTCTTAAGGTATGAGCCATACACCTGATGCCATCAAATTGCTGGTTAAGCATATTGAAAATAGCACTTATCAAAATTTACCTGCTTCAACCGTTGCTGCTAGTAAAACCTTTATTCTTGATTCCATCGGCGTGGGAATAAGTGGTTCACGAGTGCCTAATGTGGCAAAAATCATGCAGGCTGTCAGCCAATGGGGGAGTGGCCACCAAGCACAAGTTTGGGGCACCGGAGAGTGGTTGCCTGCGGTATCAGCAGCGGCGATAAACGGCTATCAAATTCATAATCAAGAGTGGGATTGCGTGCACGAGCCTGCCGTGGTGCATCCGATGGCAGTGATCTTGTCTGCATTAATGGCGTATGCCCAGCAACATAATCTATCCGGCCAGCAATTGATTTTAGGTGTGGTGATTGCGGTGGACGTGGCGACATTAATTGGTGAAAGCGTTACCTCTAGTTTGAAATTTTTTCGACCATCACTTTGCGGCTGCTTGGGGGCAACGGCTGGCATGTGTGCCATGCAAGGCATAAAGGGTGAAACGTTACAGAATGCCCTAGGTATCGCTTACAGTCAGCTTAGCGGCACCATGCAATCCCACGTAGAAGGCTCACCTATGTTGGCCATGCAAATCGGAATTAACGCCGCTGCAGCCATTCGTGCAGTTGACATGGCACAAGCAGGTTTTGCCGGTCCCAAAGATATATTACAAGGACCCTACGGGTATTTTACCTTGTTCGAAGAGAGTTTTGATTTAAGCCCGCTGGTGCAAAAAGTAGGCCGCGAATATCAGATTGAACGCGTTAGCCACAAGCCGTTTCCCACTGGTAGGGCAGGTCACGGCACCATAGATGGCTTACAACAATTGCAAAAGCAGCACGCTTTTACAGCACAGGATATAGCCCGAGTAGACGTATACGGCACACCGCTTATCAACAAACTGGTAGGGCGCCCAGTTAAGCAGGATATGGACGCCAATTATGCCAAGCTGTGTAACGGTTATATCGCTGCCAGTGTGTTGCTTACGGGCAGTGTCTCAGTGGCTGATTTTGAATCTGACTGTCTTAAGGATCCTCGCCGACTGGCCCTTGGGGCCAAGGTACATACCCATTTGAATGACACCCAAGACCCCAATGCATTGGCTCCTGTAAGCGTGGCCGTCACATTAGTCTCTGGGGCTAAATATAAAGTGGCACTGCAACATGTGCTGGGCAGCCCGCAAAATCCCCTGGACGAAGATGCCCAACTGGCTAAATTTAGCGCCGCTTGTGCAAGTGCTGGACCGTATTTTGATCAGCATAATATTGGCTTTTTGATAAAACGCATAGACCAACTCGACCAGATCCCGAATATTAATAGCTTAGTTGAAGCACTCGTCAGTAATAGGTAATCCGATGAACAATATGGTTGATAAAGCACCGAAAACAGAAAATAAAGCAAGTAAAGCAACGTACCCGACCTATTTTGAATCTTTTGATTACGCGCAAATGTTGAAAGACTACCCCTTAGGGGACGCTGTGTCTGAGCAGTTTACAGGCATGAGTAAAGGGGAACTGAAAACGTTGCAGAACACACGCTTTATGCAAGTGGTAAAGCGTGCTTGGGACATTCCATTTTATCAACGAATTTGGGGCAATGCCGGGGTGAAAACCGAGGACATTCAAAGTCTTGATGATATTGAAAAGCTGCCGTTGATTTCAAAAGCAGACATCATGGACAGCGTAGAGAAATATCCACCCATTGGTGACTTTCATGGTCTGGATGGTATACCGCTAGAGCAACGTCCCCCGTTAGTATTTCACACCACTAGTGGCACTACCGGCACTCCGCAGCCTTTATTGTTTGGGCCCAAAAGCCGAGAAGTGCAGTCGTTATTGGTTGCGCGTTCATATCGCTTTATGGGACTTAAACCCGGCGCTACGATCCAGTCTTGTTATGGTCACGGTATGATTAATGGCGGGCATTACATTCGCGAAGCGGTGACCAAATACACTAACGCTATGTTTCTATCCGCCGGTACTGGGGTTGAAACCCGCTCGGTACAGCAAGTTAATTTAATGAAAACTTTCGGCGTTAACGTGCTAGTTGGGTTTGTTGATTATATCAAGCGACTGGCTGATGTGGCTAAAGAAGAAGGTTTAGTGCCGGGGAAAGACATTAAAATCGATATGATCATTGGTCATTTGGGTATGGAAAGCCGAGAAAGTATCGCCAAAACCTGGGGCAATCCTGAATTATTTGACTGGTACGGCGTGGGCGATACCGGCACCATAGCAGCCGAAGGGCCAGATCATAGTGGTATGTACGTTTGGGAAGACGCCCAATTTCTAGAGCTACTCGATACCGATACTAATGAGCCGGTTGTGCCCGGTGAAACAGGCAATATGGTTGTGACCTGTTTATACAAGGATGACGTGTATCCGATTATTCGCTTTAATACCCATGACATTACCCAAGAAATTACCGGGGACAATACGCTAAATCTGCCCTTTAAACGTATTAAAGGCTTTATGGGGCGTTCCGACAATATGGTCAAATTGAGGGGGATCAACATTTACCCCCAAGGTGTTGGTCCTATGCTTGATGAGCGCGATGAGTTTATGGGGGAATTTATTTGCGAAGCCATTCGTGATGATAGTGGCCGAGACGAAATGATTGTTCGGGCCGAGGTATCGAGCCCTCTTGCTGAGCGAGAAGCCTTACTGGCGGTCTATTCAGATCTGCTAAAACGCAAAATAGGCATAGAGGTCAAAGTCGCTTTGGTGGGCGAAGGAGAACTCACGCCGTTGACACAAGTGGATATAAGACAGAAGCCCATTCGCTTAATTGATAGCAGGTTTAAATAATGGACATTGCGCTACTCAGCCAAGATGTAAGCACGCACATCGCGCTCATCAAGGATAAGCAAATTTCAGCGCGAGAGTTGGCGGCGGAACAACATGCATTAACTGAACGGTTAAACCCTAAAATTAATGCGTTTATTCGCTACCAAATGCCCGAATTTCCGCAGCCAACATCGTTCGAAAAATCTCTGTTTCAAGGTGTGTGTATCGGGGTTAAGGACAATATTGATGTACAGGGCTTTGTCACCACCGCAGGGATGGCAACCCGGATAGATCGCCACGCTAAACAAGATGCTTTTGTGATTAATCGGTTACGACAAACCGGTGTGCAGGTTATGGGTAAGCTTAATATGCACGAAGGGGCTCTAGGGGCGACAAATAAAAATGAGCACTTTGGCAACTGCCATAACCCGCATAAACACGGCTTCACGCCGGGTGGTTCATCGGGTGGTTCGGCGGCGGCTGTTGCGTCGGGTATGGTAGGCCTTTCGCTGGGCACAGATACCATGGGCTCGCTACGTATTCCTGCGGCATATTGCGGCATTTTCGGTTTCAAACCAAGCCGCGGCGCTGTGAGTAACTATGGCTCGGTGACCTGTAGCCGAGTGATGGACAACATCGGCCCCATAGCGCGCTCGGCAAGGGATCTCGTCCTGGCAGCCAGTGTTATGCAGGCATTCGACGAAAACTGCGCGTCTTCAATTGATTTCAGTGCTTTTAATCGCCTGTCGTACAATGATAACAAGGTCTTGTTAGTCCCTGAAAATCTTGAGCCGTTGGGTGTGGCAGCCGATATTGCGGCTGACTTCGCGGCGAATATACCGGTATTCAGGGATTTAGGATTTTCTATTCAGTATTTTGATTTTTCAAATTACGAATTTGCCGCGGCGCGGCGAGCGGGTTTGTTACTTTGTGAAGCTGATATGCGTGTTGAGCATCAAGATGACTGGCAAAATAACCCCCTACAATTCTCCAATTATATGCGCGGAATGCTGTCCTACATAGAACGAAAATCCCCTATGGACATAATGCAATCAGAACGGATTTTAGATAAGGCTAAGATATTTGCCCGCCAGTTGTTCAAGCAAGGTTGCGCTATTTTAATGCCAACCGTTCTGCAGCGGGCATTTTCCTTTGACGATCCGGTACCGGCCAATCAAGCGGATTTAACCAGTTTTGCTAATCAAGCCGGTTTACCCGCAGTATCCTTGCCTATGCTGAGTGATAGTCCGTTGCCAGCGGGCATGCAAATCATGGGGCCGCTGGGCAGTGATAGCCAGTTGTTGCACTTAGCCGAACGCTGGCAAGAGCACACATCATTTCGTTATACCTTACCCGCGATTGAATAGACTCCGTTAATGGGCTGGTTATCTGTTCACTGGCAACGAGCGCTCGTTGGTTTCTGCTCCGATAACACAATACATAAAAAGGGGATATCTAAGATATCCGCCTTTTTTATGTATATCTGGCCGTTTTAATTCTTCAATGCCATAAATCAAAAAACTGAGTATCAATAATGTCATTTAATGGGCAAGACTCGAAAGTGAGATTTCATTCGTTTATACCTATCCGTTTACGCCTTGAGTGTGATTCTCAGCAGAACTCTTTATCGCTAAGCCCTTATTATTCGGCGTTTAGCGGCTGATGACATGTACAAATTGATATTCATCATTCTGCATTAATTGCCCCTAGCGTAGAGTTTTATTCAGGGTTAGGTGGTCAGCAAATAATAATCAATTAGCGATTATCCCGACTAAGAATAATTAAATTTTACAAGGGTCAATTTATGTCTTTTTTGGAAATCTATCAGTTACCCATTTTAAGATGGTTACACATAGTTGCTATGGTGTATTGGTTGGGCGGTGAATGGGGGGTATTTCAAACATCGTTTAATGTCATCAACCGTAAACTGTCGATGGACGAACGTCGCCGTCATATGGAAACCGCTTATCGTATCGATATCTTGGCCCGTACCGGCATCATTATGTTGTTACCGCTTGGCTTACACATGGGGCATTTATGGGGCGTTCAGCCGCTGGGCGGAAACTGGTTAACGGGTATGTGGATTGCGTTCGCGGTCTGGTTAGGTTTATGTTGGTCAGCATACTATTACCGCGAAACGGACACGGGACTGCGTTTAACTAAAATTGACGAAGGTATTCGTTTTGTCGTGATCCCTGCATTGATGATCGTCAGCCTTTGGTCACTCTTTGGCGATGGGCCGTTAATGGCTGAGACGGGACAGAAATGGTTCTCAATTAAGATGTTCTTCTACGCTTGTACCTTGGTTATAGGGCTTAAACTGCGCTTCATTATGCGTGAATGGACCGAGTTATTCCGCCAGTTGGCAATGGGTGATAACGCCGAAGTCGAAACCACCTTAGACCGTTCAATTCTCTTTGGTCGCAAGCTCGCCTATCTGTACTGGATATTGATCCTAACGGTTGCTTTCTTTGGTGCGGTTAAACCAATGTAATCCGTGATAATAAACTTCAGATAGATAGCAAAAACGCCACTTCAAGTGGCGTTTTTGTTATTTGTTTTGTTACTACACTAATTGGATGAGTCGGGGGTTAAATCCATACGGTATTGAAAGCGCTCAGGATGATATTGGGCATGCAAGTAATCGACTAAATTTTCATTTTCATCGTAAGAGCGACGGGTCAAGCTCAATAACGGAAAGCCCGGCTCAACATCTAGTTCTTTGGCCACTTCTGGGGTTGCTGCAGTGGCGCTAAGTATTTGTTTAACATGCTTGATTTCAATACCATTTTTGCGAAATATCTCGAGTCGAGTAGTGGACTCTAAGCTGGCTTTTTCGTTGAACTTGCTCAGGCCTTTACTCCAGCTGGTGTAATAGCCGAAGGCTTCATGTAAACGGCTACGCACTCGGGTCATTTTCAATAACGTTTCCCCTTCGAGTAATGCGAACTCTTGTGCAATATCCCCTGGTGGGCGAGCAGTTGTTAGCTCAATCACTTTTGCTTCAGAGTGTTGGCCCATAAATTCCAGTTCTTGCAACATGCCGACTAATGGTGCTTTCACGGGTTTTGGCTGATATTTGTGTGTCACATGAGTGCCTTTTGCGCGGCGTCTGGCTACCAATCCCTCAGCGGCAAGCTCGTCAAGGGCGCGTTTAGCGGTTATCCGTGAAATGCTGAACGCTTGAGACAAGCCCAATTCGGTTGGTAATTGTGAACCGTCCTCCAAACTACCGTTTAAGATATTTTGCTTGAGCAAACTGTATAACTGGTAGTAAAGGGGGGTAGGTGACTCTTCATTTAACTTGGTCTGATTTAGCGAAGTGAACTGAGAATCGAATGACATGGGCTATCCATCTCCATTTAGTATCTGCGTGGTGCAAGAAATGATATATCAATATAACAAGATAACATAAATAGCGCGGCAAGTCTTTTGTCAAAGGCCCATGCAATCATGTGTTGTCAGGTTGAAATTAATACTGTAATGTCCTAATGATAGAACAATAGGTTTTAATTCGCTGAGGCATGTAGTATTGCCCCACGTAGCACACAAATTAAATTGTCAGGAGAAGGCTTTGAATACAAATACTCAACCTAAGCAAGATATGTTAACGGCCATGATTTCAGTGTTAGGCAAAGATAATGTATTGGTCGATGATTACTCCACCAGTTTGTATGCTCAGGATGTATTTACCAAAGACATCCCAGCCGAGATGGTCGTTAGCCCAGGTGATAAACATGAGTTGAGCGAAGTGTTAAAAATAGCCGCTGAATTCGAAATGAATGTGGTGCCTCGTGGGGGCGGTATGTCATACACCAAAGGATATGTGCCAGCAAAAGCACACAGCGTCATGGTAGATCTTAGCCGAATGAATCGGGTATTAGAAATAAACACGCAAGATATGTACGTCACCGTTGAATCTGGGTGTACCTGGAAAAAGCTCCACGAAGCACTTAAAGGAAAAGGGGTACGCACACCGTATTGGGGCACTCTATCAGGTAGCAAAGCCACAGTAGGCGGTGGTTTGTCTCAGAACGCTATTTTTTGGGGCTCAGGCCAATTCGGCACAGCGGTTGATTCGGTTATCGGCTTGGAGGTCGCGTTAGTTGACGGTACCTTAGTGAAAACTGGCTCAGGTGCACAAATTAACGGTACCCCGTTTTTCCGTCATTATGGGCCTGATCTCACTGGTATTTTTACCTGTGACAATGGCGCGCTAGGCTTTAAAGCGACGGCTACGTTTCGTTTAATCCCTGAGTTGCCAGCGAAAGGATTCTTGGCGTTTGATTTTAAACAAGCTGATGATTGCATTGCTGCCATGAGCGAAGTTTCTCGCCAAGGGTTAGCCATGGAGTGCTTTGGCTTTGATCCCTTCTTACAAGCTTTGCGTCTAAAGCGTGAAAGTCTGGCTAAAGATGTAAAAGCGTTGGCTGGCGTGATGAAATCGTCCGGCACATTTCTGGGGGCACTTAAAGATGGCGCTAAGTTAGCTATGGCTGGTCGAGGCTATATGAAAGATGTGGGTTACTCGGTACAGATCATTGTTGAGGACCGCATTGACGCCGCCGTGGATGCCCGTATGAACGATATTCGTGCCATTGCTAAGCAATACAACGGCAGTGAAATCGAAAATAGTATTCCTAAAATTACCCGTTCGAACCCGTTTGGGCCGGTCAATAATATGTTAGGCCCGGACGGCGAACGTTGGGTGCCAGTGCACGGCTTGTTCCCCCATTCAAAAATCAAGCAAGCCCATGATGGCGTGGAAGCTATTTTTGCTAAACACGCCGCCGATATTGAAAAATTCGACATCGGGGTGGGTTATCTATTTGCGGTCGTGGCGAATAACTGTTTTGTATTAGAGCCTGTGTTTTTCTGGCCTGACGCGTACACCGAAATCCATGAGAAAAGCGTTGAGGCTGACTATTTAGCCAAAGTCGGTAAACATGAAGAGAACCTGCCTGCTAGAGTAAAAGTGCACGAAATACGCACCGAGTTAAGCACGTTTTTTAAAGAATTAGGCGGTGTGCATTTGCAAATAGGTAAAACCTATCAGTTTAAAGAAGGCTTGCAGCCTGACACCTATAAACTGATCCAAGGCATTAAAGCTATGGTCGATCCTAATGGCCGAGTTAATCCTGAAACATTGGGTTTGGAGTAATGCAATGAGCAGTGCTGCTGTCACTAAACATTATGTTACCTTGGGCGACGATAAACCCTGGCAAATACATTATCGTAGCCAAGGTAAAACGTCTCTACCTGTGATTATCTTGCTCCATGCATCACCTATGTCATCTGCCGTTATGCTACCCATTATGCATGCGTTATCTGATTCCTTTTGGGTAATTGCTATGGATACACCAGGCTATGGGCAGTCAGATCCCTTGACGTCAAATCAAAGTAACGGCCTAGAAGCGCAAGCACCAAGTCTTCGGCCGTATGTGCAAGCATTGAATGAATTCATAAGCGCTTTGGGGCTGAAGAAACCCTTGTTATATGGTTCGGCAACGGGAGCACAAATAGCCATTGAATATGCCAAAGCATACCCAGAAACAATCAAGGGCATGGTGCTCGAAAATGCGGCTTGGTTTAAAGACGACGAACGCAACGCCATTTTAGCCGAGTATTTTCCTGATATTAAGGCGCAAGAGGATGGTTCGCATCTGGCATTGGTGTGGAAAATGTCGAGTCAGTTATTTCACTATTTCCCATGGTTTGATAGTTCAGAACATGCTCGCGTCGGCAATGCTGAAATTCCTGCGCAGGTAATTCAAGACACTGTTATGGGGTATTTAACCGCAGGTGAAAATTACCATTTGGCCTATCGCGCGGCGTTTATGAATGAGCGCCCTGAGCAGTTGCAACCTGTGACTGTGCCCACGCACATTATTCGTTGGCCATCGAGTCTGTTAAAGCAATACGTGGATCGCTTAGACGACGCTGATTTGCCGTCGAATATAAAAATGTGCCCTGCACAGGCTGGCATGGAAGGGCGTTTTATCGCACTTAAGGCGTCTATGCACCGCCTTAGCCAAACATCAGATGAGTAAATATCATGGACAGAACATTATTTGAAAAAATTTGGCAACATCACCTCGTTGAAAAGCTCGATGATGGCGCAGCATTGATATACATCGACCGGGTGTTTTTACATGAACGTACCGGTTCGATTGCCCTTAAAAGTTTAGCCGCTGATCAGCGCCCAGTCGTTTCCCCAGAGCACGTATTTTGTACCATGGATCATATTGTTGATACCTTGGTCGGCAGAGGCGACAACACGCAGGTTCCCAGTGGTAAGAACTTCATTTTGGCCACGCGTGAAGCGTGTATCGACGCCAAGATAAAGTTATTCGATGTCACTGATCCCCAGCAAGGTATTGTGCACGTAGTGTCGCCGGAACTTGGCATAGTGCAACCCGGCGCAACATTAGTCTGCCCCGACAGTCATACTTGCTCCCAAGGCGCATTAGGCGCTTTAGCGTGGGGCATAGGCTCTAGCGAAGCGGAGCATGCGCTGGCAACGAAAACATTAAGAGTCAGTAAACCCAAAACCATGAAGGTCAACTTCAACGGTGAGCTGGGGTTTGGCGTCAGTGCCAAAGACATGATTTTGTATTTAATCGCTGCATATGGTGCAGCTGGTGGCGCTGGTTATGTCATTGAATTTTGCGGTGAGGCCGTTACAGGACTTGATATAGAAGCTCGGTTAACCCTATGTAATATGGCCGTTGAGTTTTCTGCATTTACCGGTCTAGTGGCACCCGATGACAAGGCGATTGAATATTTAAAGGGCCGTGAATATGCGCCTAAAGGTACGTTGTGGACCCAAGCGGTCACGTTTTGGCAGTCTTTGTTCACTGATGAGCACGCTCAGTTCGATAAAGTAATCGATATAGACTGCGCGGGCATAGGCCCAACCATAACGTGGGGCAATAGCCCACAGCACGCATGCGCAGTGGATGCCAGTGTCCCACATATAGATAAAAACGCTACCGAGAATCAGCGTAAAGCGATGCAGCGCGCCTACGAATATATGGGGTTATCACCTGGAACACAGTTAAAAGGGTTACCTATCGGGGCGGCGTTTATAGGCTCGTGTACCAATAGTCGCTTGTCGGATTTGCGCTTAGCCGCCAAAGTATTAACAGGACGCAAGGTCGCTCCTGGTGTGAACGCCATATGTGTACCGGGTTCGACCACAGTAAAGCGCCAAGCGGAAGCGGAGGGGCTCGACAAAATATTTATCGACGCTGGGTTTGAATGGCGAGAAGCGGGCTGTTCGATGTGCTTTTTTGCTGGTGGTGAAAGCTTTGCTTATCGCCAACGTGTGGTCACCAGTACCAATCGTAACTTTGAAAGCAGGCAAGGCCCAGAAACTCGCTCCCATCTAGCGAGTCCGGCTACGGTTGCCGCTTGTGCTATTGCGGGCTGTATTGCCGATGTTAGAGAGTACTTGTAATGGAAAAATTCACTGTTCATCAAGGGGTCGCCGCCCCTATGTTGCAAATTAATATCGACACCGATGCCATTATACCGTCTAGGGAAATGAAGTTAGTGTCAAAACAAGGGTTAGGGGAAGGCTTGTTTGCTGGCTGGCGTTATACTTTGCCCAATGGTCGTGAGCCCAGCCCAGATTTTGTTCTTAATCAAGCGCAGTATGAAGGCACGAGTATTTTGTTAGCAGGTGACAATTTCGGCTGCGGCTCATCACGAGAGCATGCGGTATGGGCGCTGAAAGAATACGGTATTAAAGCGGTTATCGCCTCTGGATTTGGCTCTATTTTTTATCATAATTGTATTAGAAATGGTATTTTACCCGTGGTGTTGCAAAACGACCAAGTGCTGGCATTAGCCAAACAGGTTCAGCGAGACCCACAAGTGTGTCAACTAAACGTCAACTTAGTTGACTGTTATGTCAGTGTGCTAGATACCAAAAATGACAAAGGTAAAGACGCTAATGAAGGCCTGAGCTTTTCATTCTCCATTTTGCCAGCACAGCAAGCCATGTTACTTGAAGGCCTAGATGGTATCGCGTTAACGCTTAAGTCAAAGTCCAAAATTGAAAACTTCAAGCACACTTACCAAGCACAATACCCGTGGCTTGCCTAGCGTGTTAAGAGCTTGAAGCAAGTCGTCGCCCAAAGCAGCTCTTTTTTATGGGGAATAGGTCAAGTTTGCTCAGTTCAAGGAGCCATCTTTGAACACCATTGATGGATAAAAAAGCCGCCGGTTACTGATAATAACCGGCGGCTTTTTGGCTCATGAAAGAGCAATGTAACCGGGTATAAGCCAGTTTGTCGTGTGGCTGAAACTAGGCTTTAACAACGCCCAGTGCTAACAGCTTTTTAATATCATCATCACTAAAACCAGCCCCTTTTAAGGTTGCCACCGAGTTACCGTTCTCTGTGGGTATGTCGTGCCTTAGTGGCATGCGTGCATTATTCATCTCAAGGGGGAGACCAGGTAACTTGGTTTTATGCCCATCGGGCAGGGTAACATCCAATAAACCACCGGCATTTAAATGCGGGTCGTCAAACAAATCAGACGGTTTATTAATAGGAGCGAAGGGCAAACCAGATTTTTCTAATTTGGCCATCAGTTCCTCTTTACTGTGCTTGGCGAAGACGGCGTTTATCACGGGTAAAATGCGCTCTCGCTGAGCAACCCGGCCATTGTTTAAGGCTAAAGTCTGATCCAGGGCGAACTCTTTCAGCGCAAATGCTTCACAGAATATGCGCCACTGGGTATCGCTGACCACGCCAATAAATACTTGTTCATTATTAGCACAGTGGAATATATCGTATATAGCCCAAGCTGAGCGGCGCACTGACATAGGTGGTGGGGCTTCCCCCGTAACCGCTTGTTGGGCCATATGTTGACCGACCATAAAGGCTGTAGTTTCGTATAAAGAGCAGGTCACATTTTTGCCCTCGTCCGTATGATGGCGCTCTTCAAGCGCAGCTAAAATACCGATGACGCCAAACATACCGCCTGTTATATCGATAACTGATGAGCCCGCGCGCATGGGCTTGTCAGGCAAACCCGTCATGTAAGCCAAGCCGCCCATCATTTGGGTCACTTCATCAAGCGCGGTGCGATGGGCATAAGGGCCGCTTAAAAATCCTTTCAGTGAGCAATAGATCAGGCGTGGATTAATGCTTTTTAGGTGTTCGTAACCCAAGCCTAATTTGTCCATTGCACCTGGGCGAAAATTCTCCAGTAAGATGTCCGCTTCTTTGAGTAACGATAGCGCTACGCCTTTTCCTTCGGGAGATTTAATGTCCAAGCAAACACTTTGTTTGTTGCGGTTGTACATCGAAAAATAACCTGCACCTGAGCCTTTTAAGCGCCGGGTATTATCGCCACCAAGGGGCTCAACTTTGATCACTTGTGCCCCTAAGTCGGCCAAAATAACCCCAGCGGTAGGTCCCATTACCATGTGCGTGAATTCAACCACTTTAATGCCGGTTAACGGCAATCTTGCTGAATTTGTCATAACCGAATTTGTCATAAATGCTATTCCCAGTTCTGTTGATAACGCACAGAGTCTTCTTAATCGACTCGTTATTTTTAGAAAAGACTACTTTTTGTCTGTATGATATAATATTATAACAATAGAGTTTAAATGTAAAAGAGTCGAATTAACATTTGTCAATTTGAGAGGGCTGCCAGAGCGCATAACCATTGCGTAACACGGTTCGAGCAACGTATTTTACGGTTGCACATCCCTCATTAGTAAGGGGATTTCATTATTCAGTCTTGTTCGAAAACAAGGCCTAACATTGGAAAAGAAATGGCAAAGTTTGATATTGAAATAAGCGAAGTAGGGCCCCGTGATGGCCTGCAAAGTATTAGTACTATCATGCCCACAGCAGACAAATTAGCTTGGATTGATGCCTTAGCCGCTGCGGGTGTGCCTGAAATTGAAGTGGGCTCGTTTGTGCCTGCTAGCGTGTTACCGCAATTAGCTGATACCGCTGAAGTGGCCCGTTACGCCAGAGAGATTGCCGGTTTATCCGTTGCGGTTTTAGTGCCTAATTTTCGCGGCGCGCAAAATGCCATCCTTGTCAGACCGACCAAAATGAGTATTCCGCTATCGGTCAGTGAAACCCACAGCTTGCGTAATGTGAAACGTAATCATCAGCAAGTGTTAGAGGAGGTTAGGCGTATTGCACAATTGGTGAAAAGCCTGCCTGTAGATCAGCGTCCAAAATTTGAAGGCGGTTTATCGACTGCGTTTGGTTGCACCATAGAAGGCGCTGTTAGCGAAGACAAAGTGGTGGAGTTAGCGGTTGCGCTAATGGAAGCTGGCTGCGACGAAGTGGGCCTGTCTGATACCACAGGCTACGCGAATCCTGCTCAAGTGCAGCGCTTGGTTAAAAAAGTATGGGCAGCGGTGGGCAAAGAAAACCTCACGGGTATTCACTTGCACAATACGCGCGGCCAAGGGTTAGCGAATGCGCTAGCCGCGGTGGAAGTCGGTATTACCACGGTTGACTCGTCTATGGGCGGCATTGGCGGTTGCCCGGCTGCACCGGGCGCAAGTGGTAATATTGTCACTGAAGATCTCGTTTTTATGCTCGAAGCCATGGGACTAAAAACAGGAATTGATTTTGACGCCTTATTTGCTGCGCGTAACATTTTAGCCAACGCGTTACCAAACGAGCCATTATACGGTTTCACCCCTGATGCTGGTTTGCCCAAAGGGTTTCAGCGTGCACTGTAATCACGTTCATACGGGAGAATAACACCATGTCACGTTTATCAGCTTTATCTATTGACGCATTACCGAGCGATCTCAAGGCCATTATGACGGCGGGTGAAGACATCATGGGGTTTACGCCAAACGATGGTTTAATCATGGCGCGTAGTCCGTTGATGTTGAAAGCGTTTTTGGGATTAGTGCAGTCTATTTATCAGCCAAGTGCGCTGGATAATGATTTGAAAAAATTATTAGGCTTAATGACCAGTAGCGCCAGCGGCTGTCAATATTGCCAAGCTCATACCCAGTACGGTGCACTTAAACACGGCATTACGGAGCAAAAAGTAGCGGCGATTTGGGAGTACCAAAGCAGTGAGTTGTTTAGCCCAGCAGAGCGAGAGGCATTAGATGTGGCACGTAATGCGGCACTGGTGCCCAACGCGGTCACCGATGAGCAGTTTACGCGCTTAAAAAACCACTTCAGCGAAGTACAGATAGTCGAAATTGTTGCGGTGATATCCTTGTTTGGTTTTTTAAATCGTTGGAATGCCACGTTTAAAACTGATATCGAGGCGGCACCGGCGATGGCCAGCACTAAATTTAGCAGTATGGGTAAATAGGCAGGTTACCTTCGCGTTTGAGCAAATGGATAGCGCATTTAGCAGCAATAGAAACACTGAAGATAAAGAGGGCACATGATGCAGTTGATAAATCTTGACCATTCACCGTACGCCACGCGGGTACGTATCTTGATCCGTAAAAAACAGCTGCCAATCAACATTGTGGCACCGACTTTAACATTGAAAACGCCTGAGTTTTTAGCGGCCTATCCGTTAGGGAAAATCCCTTTGCTGGCACTGGACAATGGTCAATATTTGCCTGAATCAATTGCCATTATGGAATACCTAGAAGATGCATTTCCAGCGCATCCATATCGGCCATCTGAGCCCTTAGCAGCAGCGCAGTCGAGGGTGATGGCAAGCTTTACGGATACCCATTTGGCCCCAGCGTTACTGCCGTATTTTAAAGCCATGATGTTACCCGAGTTCACCTTTGACCAACAGGCTCAGCATGACGTGGTGCGCACCGCTTTAGAGAAATTCAATCAATGGTTAATCGCCAATATTACACTTGAAAACCATCAGGTAACCTTAGGAGATATGGTACTTGCTCCCACATTTTGGTGGGTGGATGTCACCTTGGGCTTATATAGCAATCACAGCATAACCGACGGATTGGACGCGCTGAATCAATGGTGGGATTGGGTCCGCAGTGATGCGGATGTCCAGCGCGGTATAAATGAAATGGCCAGTGCGTTTACGGCCTTTCAGAGTCAAAGGTCGTAAAGCGGCCGTTATCAAACAGAACTTAATCGGAAGAGTAAAGATGAAAGAGAATATGCAGGTGCAGCTCGCATCAACCCCAGAATCACAACCTCAGCCGGAGCATTTCGCCTTGGTTAAAGGCGTCATGCCACAAGCCGGTGATCAACAAGTGTTATGTGAAACCTTGTATTTATCATTGGACCCGTACATGCGCAGTCAAATCGCTGGGCGTCATATGTCAGGCTCGGTGAATCCGGGTGATGTGATGCGCGGTGAAACCGTGAGTAAAGTCATTGAGTCAAACCATGCTGATTTTAACGTGGGGGATGTGGTGCGTTGTTTTGCTGGCTGGCAAAATTACTCAGTACATGACGGCGACAGCATCTTTAAAGTGAAAAAAGAAATAGACAACCCTTCCTATGCGTTATCTGCTTTAGGTATGCCAGGGCTGACAGCTTACGCGGGCATGATATGGCAAGCCCAGCCCAAAGCCGGTGATGTTGTAGTGATCCCTGCGGCCATAGGTGGTGTGGGCTCAGTTGCGGGGCAGTTAGCTAAAATACATGGTTGCACTGTGATTGGTATTGCCGGCACGGACGAAAAATGCGATTACGCGGTCAAAAACCTCGGTTACGACGCCTGCATTAATCGTAAAAAAGGCGATTTAGGCGAACAGCTCGATGCACTTTGCCCAAATGGTATCGATATCTTCTTCGATCTCGTGGGCGGCGAAATGCTCAACACCGTCTCAGAACGATTAGCGGTGGGAGCCAGAGTGATTTTGTGCGGCCTAATGGCTGATTATAATAAAACCACCCGCAGTATGGGCCCACCGCCAGCGATGTGGATAAAAGCGCGCGCAATCGTTTACGGACTGGTTGTATATGACTTTGAACCGCGACGTGCTGAGTTTGTAGACGCCTGTGTTAATTACATCAATGAAGGAAAGCTTATTGTTCGCGAAGATGTCGCTCAGGGTTTAGCGGCAGCCCCAGAAGCCTTTTGTCGCTTAATGCGCGGTGAAAACATGGGAAAAGCTGTGGTAAAGGTGTAAATAACACTGCAGGTGTTCATCCCGCGAAACAGCAATAATGCAGACGTCACCTGTTCTTTGTTAAATATCAAACCCGTAAAATAAGCGGGTTTTTTTATACGTATTTTTTCGCTAAAACGCTGCTTAGCTTTTTTCTATCTCTCTGATATCTCGGGTGAAGTGATTCGTGCCAGCCTATTCGAATTCAGTCGTGTTTCGTCCTTTACTGCTAAATGTTCTTAAAACTCTAGCTGAATGGGTTATTTGGTCTAATCAATCTGGCCTAAATCAGGAGTGTTAACTTACCTGAAATCTTCTATATCACTCGGTTTTTTGATATTTAATTTATAAAAATCATAAAGTTAGGCGTTATTTAGCTAGGGTTTTTACCCAAGTTATTCTGATCCTTGACTTTGCCCATTGATATAATAATATGTCATTAGGCTCATTTGACATTACAATAATATAAAGGGGACATCATGAGTACGTTTATAAATAAGGGGTACCTTGCTACCACGATTGCCGCAGTATTAGCGTCGACTATTTCTCCTGTTATGGCGCAAGACGCCGGAGAAACTGAAGGTGCTAAGGGTAAAGAGCTAGAGAAAATTGTGGTTACCGCACAAAGACGTGCTCAGTCCATTCAGGAAGTCCCCGTAGCGGTTACCGCCATTGGTGCGGCCGATTTAGAGTTAAAACAAGTCAGCAATGTATTGGACTTACAATATGCAATTCCGAATATCAGCTTGGCAACGAATACGGGTACCGCTAGCGGCGCACGAATATTTCTACGCGGGGTAGGCGAAGATGAATCTCGGGTATCAGCTGACCCAGCTGTGGGTGTCTATGTCGATGGCGTATATGTTGGTCGTCAGGTGGGGGCTCTATTCGACTTAGTCGATTTAGAGCGAGTGGAAGTGCTGCGTGGCCCTCAAGGCACACTATACGGACGTAACTCGAACGGTGGTGCGATTAAACTTATCAGTAAAGCCCCAGAGTTAAATGAAAATTATGGTTTACTGAAAGCCACAGTAGGCAGTGACGGGCGTTTAGATGGGCGCTTTACCGGAAACTTTGGCTTGTCAGATACTGCGGCCATTCGTACCACAGTATTAAGTAAGTCTAGAGACGGGTTTCATACGGTCAACCCAAATGGTGACTTTGCCGATCAAGCGGGTACTGAAGCGGGCGAAAAAGACACCAAAGCATTCCGTATCGCCTTGTATAACGAATTCAACGAAGACTGGAATATGAACCTTGCCTTTGATTACACCAAAGATAATTCAGATCCGGTACCAGACAGTGTGGCAGAAGCAAACGATGCGGATGACAACCTGTTTACTGTGGAGCCTGTGCCTGGGGTGACATGCTCAGCGGCAACACCTGCTGCGTTTTTAAGTATTGGTTGCTTTAACGATTACCGTAGCGAAGTTGAAACCAGTGGCTTGTCATTAAACGTGCAAGGCCAAATGGGTGAGTATGACATTGGTTTTTTAACGGGTTATCGCCAAATGGAAGACGATTTATCCAGCCGAATTGGTTTCCCGTATACCCAGCAGACTGACCAAGACCAATTCAGCCAAGAAATTACCGTAAGTTCTAATTACCAAGGGGCATTTAATTTTGTCACGGGTGTGTACTACTTTACCGAGGATGTGCAAATGGACTCGGTATTTGTGTTTCCTTCTGAATTAGGTATTGAAACCGAAGCCTATGCCGCATTTTTGCAAAGTACCTATGAATTCAATGAGACGTTAACGCTAACAACGGGTATTCGTTATACCGATGAAAGCAAAGAAATTGACGCCTTGATGTTAGTCAGTGGTGGCAATCGTAATGAGGATCTCGACTTTAGTAACACGACTTACAACATCGCCTTAAACAATCAATTCAGTAAAGAGATCATGGGATATGTGTCTTACTCGACAGGCTTTAAGAGCGGTGGATGGTCACCGGATTGCTTTGCGGTTGAAGTCGCCTGTTTTTTGCCCGTTGAAGAAGAAGAGCTAGATGCATTTGAAGTGGGTGTACGCAGTGATTTATTGGATAACCGTCTACGTTTAAATGCCACTTATTTCTACAACAATTACGATAATTTGCAAATTGCTTCTACTGTGCCAGGGCTTGGTTTTACACGCTTTAACGTAGATGAAACAAAAATCAGTGGCTTTGAGTTAGAAGCCCTGTTTGAAGTATCTGAAAGCCTTACGATCAATGCGACCTTGGGCACAATCGATGGCGAATACAAAAAACTCACATTGGCCCAAGCTGGCGGCTTAACCAACAACGGTTCAAGCCCTGGTTGTAATGGCGAAGTCTCGGTTGAATGTGCTAAAAAGTTAGAGCTTAAAAATGCCCCTGATTATAAAGGCACGATTGGTTTTACCCACAGAATGCCAGTAGGAGAAGGCGAGCTAACGAGCCGCATTGATTTCTCGTTTGAGGATGACTCATACAGTCTCGTTGCCAATGCACCTGCTCATGCACTTACCTCAGTGGGTACCATTATTAATGCGCGTATTGCGTATGAGCCTAATGATGAAAAATGGGCCGTGGCACTGTGGGGTAAAAACCTCAGTGATGAAGTGTATGCAAGAGCGGCGGTTGCCGGGGATTTCTCCCAATACGCTGCTGATCCACTGACTTGGGGTGCGGATTTCGAGTACCGTTTTTAACACTCTCCTTAGGGGAAGGTTATTCCAAGCAATTCGAACTAAGACGTGAACCACAGGAGTTTTTATGCATATTCCTAACGTGACACGGCACTTTACTGCTGGCCAGTTTGGTCAGCTTCATTTCCGCATGGCAGGTAAGGCTTCGACCAAGCCTGCTATTGTGTGTTTGCATATGGTGTCTAAATCGAGTCGGTCATATCAGAATGTCATGCCGTTTTTAGCCAAAGACCGACTGGTGATTGCCATTGACTATCCAGGTTACGGCGAGTCGAGTCTACCCACTGATGAACGTCAGGCGACGATTGAAAACTATGCCCGAGCTATGTGGCAAGTGCTGGATCATCTCGATATTCAACACGTTGATTTGCTTGGTTATCATACCGGGTGCATGGTGTCTGTGTGCGCTGCTCGGCAATTTCCTTTACGGGTAAACAAAGTCATTAATATTGCCGCCCCAATTTTCCGTGATGAAGAAATACAGACGTTTTGCGATATGTATGCCCCTTTGCCGATTGATGAAGCAGGCACGCGATTTACCATTATGTGGCAGCGTATTCTCGAACATCGCGGCCCAGGAATGACCTTGCAGATGTGCGCCGATTCCATGGCAGAAAATTTACGTGGCGGTGACGCTTACGAATGGGGTCACATGGCCGCATTTCAGCATGCAAAGCGCTATATTGACAACATAAAACAACTTGCCCAGCCGTTACTGGTGATGAATTTAAATGATGATATGCACGAGCACAGCAAACGGGTTGATGAATATTTACAAATTGGTCTGCGCAAAGATTACATGCACTGGGGCGCGGGGTTTTTAGACGCGTATCCTGTGGATGTGGCAAATGAAGTTCTTTCTTTTCTTGAGGATGCCCCATGAGCAACCCCCTTAATAAACTCATGCCGGCTGTGCTTGAACATGCTGGCATATGGCAAGGCACCTACCGACATATTGATAGTCAAGGCCAAACGTTGGATTTTCATCGGAGTCAGGTGGAATGTGTGTTTCCCGTCGAAGGGCCTGTAGTGTACATACAGCGAAACCAATTTACCTGGGACGACGGCCGTGTGTTTAATGTGGCGTTTGATGGCATCATAAAAGACGATAAAATCTATTGGGACACAGATACCTTTAAAGGTTTTGGTTGGGTTGCCAGCCCCAATATTTTTTTACTGGAACTTGAACGTAAAGACGAACCAGGCGCCTGGTTCTATGAAAGCATTGTGATGGGGGCCGACAAAAAACATCGCGCCAGAACGTGGCATTGGTTCAAAGATGGCGTGTGTTTTAAACGAACGTTGTGTGATGAGCATTTGCTGATAAATACCTAAACCCGGCTTAGTTCGGGTTTTGGTTTATCTCCCAAGGTAAAACCAAAAACAGAGCAATACCAGGTCACCACAAAAAAAGGGCCAATCAATGTGATTTGGCCCTTTTAGTTAATGGCTTGAGCAATAAAGGGCTTAGCTAACAGGACGCTCAAGCAGTTCGATTAATTCCCCCGCTGGCCCGGTAGCCAATATGACTTTTGCACTGGGGTAGTACGCATTGCTTATATGGGAAATAGGTAATTTTAGTTGCTTGGCTGCAAATTCAATGTCGTCCACCATGCAGGTGATCATGGCGATACCTGAGGGCAAGGAGCCCGCGTTGAGCACGCTGGGGTGAGCGTGGGTTACCTGATCAATTTCAAATAAACAATTGCCAGCGAGTTGCAGGGTGGCAACAGGGTATTGGTGTTCAATATCATGACCCCAAGCGTTATTTAATACAGTGACCTTGGTATCAAATTTTAGGCCAGTGACCTGATTTAACGCTTCGTAAAAAGCCAAGCTAGCATCTCGGTTTCGCGTACACAGCACAGGGATAAACAAACTGCCCGTGCGCGCTTGCGTCATGGGAAGGTTAAACGGTGGCACGGGCTTATCGATTTGAGTGATGTAGCTTACTTCATCACAGGGGCCAATGACTTGCATGGCTTTAATGGCATCACTGATTTGCAAGTAGGCTGGTTCGCCGATGATTTTAAAGACTGTGGTGTCAATCTCTTTGCGGATAACATCCACGTTGGCCACGTTCACCTCAAGGGCCATCCAGCCTTGTGTTTTTAAGGGGGTAGTTGTGGTGCAATTTCTGTCTTCCACTATGCGTAACCAAGCATGGCCGTTAGCGGCAGCCAAAATATGCATTGGGTTATTCAACAGAGCAGGGGCGTTCCACAAGTCGCACATTTCTTGTGAGACACGTTCTTCACGAACTAACGTGTACCCCATACCAGACTGGTAAGAATGGCTGGCAAATTTAAGATGAGGCGCTAACAGTGTTGCGCCGACGACGGGACCTAAAAGGGGATCACTCATAATGTGCTCTTTGTTAAGGGAAAATTGCTAAATCGCAATTTAAAGTCGCGATGAATACATGATAATTTGGCGTAATGCACCGCACAACGCAACCTTGTGCTAAACCGACACCGGAGCTTATTGATTTATGTCAACAGTGACCTTGAATATTAAGGGAAAAGTCGCGTATTTGAACCTGAACAGGCCTGACAAATACAACGCGTTAACCCAGGAGATGTGGCAAGCCATTGCGGATGCCTGTGATTCGCTCGCTGCCAACAAAGCCATACGGGTTTTAGTGCTTAGCGCCGCCGGTGAGAAAGCCTTTTGCGCCGGCGCTGATATCACTGAATTACAAGGCATGTTAAGTAACCCACAAGCATTTGCTGCCAGTAATGAGATTGTTCAATCGGCCCAGCAAAAATTAGCGGCGTTGCCGTTTGCCACCATCGCCAAGATAAACGGTGTGTGTGTGGGCGGCGGCATGGGACTGGCCATGTGTTGTGATTTCAGAGTGGCAGTGAACGAGGCGAGTTTTGCCATTACGCCGTCTAAACTAGGTTTATTATACAGCGTGGCAGACACCAAACGCCTAGTGGACTTAATCGGCTTGCCCAGAGCCAAAGAGCTGCTGTATTTAGGTAAAAAAGTAGATGCCGATACGGCCCAAAATTGGGCATTAGTCACACAAGTGGTTGAGCGGGAAAACCTCAGTGAAGCCACCGAGTCTTTGGTGCAACAAATAGTAAACGTAAGCGGTTATTCTGTGAGCGGCACAAAGCGCACGTTAGTTTACGTTTGTGCGCAAAGGCCCAGCGAAGCCGAAGCAGTAGCTATTCAGGGGGTATTCGATAATGCGTTTCTCGGCGATGATTTTAAAGAAGGCGCTGCCGCCTTTACCGAAAAACGCCCAGGGAGGTTTACATAATGACGGATATTCACTTTGATAGCAGCTTTGCTCAATGCGAAAAGCAAGATGGGTTTTCGGCGCACATGGGGCCATTTTTTGAGAAACGCATCAATGGCGTTATGCACCGAGCACTCAAAATAGAGGCGCATCACCTGAATCCCGAGGGGGTAGTACACGGTGGCGTGACACTGGCACTGACCGACTATATTATTTATCGCGCCATTGGCGACGAAATAGGCCATGATATTCGTTTTGCCACCATCAACTTAAACAGCAATTTGATTGCCGCCGGTAAAGCGGGTGACGTGTTGTTTGGGCTGGGCAGTGTGGTGCGTAAAACCAGAAGCGTTATTTTTGCACAAGGGCAAATATTTACCAATAAAAACATTATTTTACAGGCTACCGGTGTGTGGAAAATCATAGGCGCAAATTGATAATTCTCAATGCGCCAAAATAGGGATCACTTAGTCTAGCTAAGGTCAAAAATAAGAGAATGGAACACATGAAAAAACTCAAACTGGCATCACTTCTTTTGCTGGCAAGTGCCTCATTTAACAGTGCGTTTGCCGCCACCAAAATTGATTTAAATACGCCTGAGGGCGCCAACACCGCGATGCGTAAAATTCAATGTTCAACCATTGATGATAAGCCGGTTTTTTACTGGTGGAAAGGCAAGGTTTTTTCCCGTCGCCAAGGTGAGGTCGACAAACATATTTTTAACGTTGAAGGCATGAACGTGCGCACTTGCGGCACAGTAGACGGTGGCAAAAAAGGCGAAGCTTATCGCTTAGTGACCCGTGAAATTTTACTCTACACAGACAAAGAAACGGGTCAGCCACTGGATACATGGGAAAACCCATGGACCAATGAAGTCGTTGATGTACACCACGTGCTGAACGATCCCGTTAACCAGCCGCCGAGCTTTCCGCGTAACGAAGACGGCAGTGCCTCACCATGGAAACAAAAATTCGGTGGCGACATCAACGGTGATTACTGGTGGATGACCTTCCCAGTACCGCTTTTTTATCACAATGATTTAGGCGGCGATTACCAAAAGCAAGTAGGTGGTGTGTATCACGCCTCTGAGTTATTTAACTTCTCAGGCGACTTGGAAAGCTTAACCAGCAGTGAAAAAGACACCGCAGACGTGCATGTGGGCTGGGTACGTATTTCAGATTGGTTACCCTTTATGATGATGAGCGGACGTGAAGGCTCTATCTATATACATACAGCAGGACGCAAAGTAGACAGTTTCGATGATATGGGGGAAGTCATGAAAACCTTTATCAACGAACATGCGCCGAAATACAAAACGCCGCCACCAACCGATGATGACCGTCCGAATGAAACCAGCTGGACAGGCTATAAAAAAGTCGTTAAAGGCGAAGAGTTTAAACGCCAGCGAGCACAATAAAACGCCGTGATATAACAAGCAGCAGCGAAGTGTAGAAAGGTTAGCCTGAGGCTAACCTTTTTTTGGTTGATTGATTTTTACCTTGGGAATAAGCGCGTTTTAGCATGGTTGTAGAATATGAGCGAGCGGATAGCCCAATATTTACCCTGGCAGGGGGAGCTAAAATTTAACCTTTAACCTAAATAAGAACCTTCACGCCCTTGCTAATCTGGGCATTGCTTTACGTACCCCTGTTAAAATATTGCGCCAGCCTACAGGTCGTTTGCAAAGTTCACCATCCACAAATGCATCATAGCAATCAATGCGGTCACATTTGCGCAACTCAATACGATGAACTACGGGTTGCCCAGTGTCATAGTCGGTGATTTCGATTACACGCCTCAATTTAGGAATGACTTGCTCGGTTAACACATTCTCACTGGGCTTAAGACGTTGTTCATTTTTAGATCTGTTCGTGTATGATTCGCTAACATTTTTTTGATATTTATTAGTGCGCCGATACATAACTACCTCCTACCTTACAAGGTAGTATAGCTTGCAGGGTCTCACTAATAATTTGTTAGCTCTCAAGGATAAAAATGGCAGATTACAAATATGTCGTAGATGCATTAAGCTCAACTGCGGCATTAATTGCAATTATTACCGTTTTATGGAGTTGGTTTAAGAATTCTCAAATGCCATTAAAAATTGAGAGGTTAGTTGTCCACAATAAAGCTTCTGAAAGCACATACATAATTGTTATTAAAAACAGTAAAACGTACCCTGTAAATATAAAGTCGTCCGCTTGTTATACTAAATCCTCCTACAAGGTAGAGAAAAAAAACAATCAAAAACCAGAATATATGGATACATTATCTCTATCGGATAATTTATTTATTAATAATGACTCTTTTGAAATAGGTGCTAATGGTCATACAGATATTAGAATCGTCGGACAACATTTGAATACAGATATAACCAAATTACTGTTCACAATCCAAACTTCTCATGGTTATCATCAAGTGTGGTGCAGTAACATTATAACGGTCGACATGACTGGTAAAATACAATGTTTTGGGATGGAAAAAATGTATGACTTTGATTCTAAATTTAAAGCTAGAAGAAAATACTATTGGCTTAAGCTTGTTAACCTATTTCAGAAATGAGAGCTAACAAGAGACTATGGCGTCAATGGCTTTATCTTGTAATCCGAGGCTTTTTTCTGGCCACTGAACATTCAGCCCCATTTTATAATGGATACCACGCGCCGATGACGAGTGGTATTGACTATGCTGTTATCGTCCTAATTATGTCAGTATGGGGTCCTTTTATCATTCAGTTCTATTTAGCCTTCGCAGCTTTAACCTGAGCTTGCACTTTTTGCATAAACTCGGTCTTGTTGATCAGACGATCGGCCTCTACGTTTTGGCTAATGACAGATTGACTCATGGCGTCGTTCCACTCTTTCATTCCTGGTACCTCTGCAAGTATATCCCATTCAAGTTGGCTAGAGCCAAAAGTGCTGACTATGGTGTTGACGTAATAAACGTAGATATCAGCCATTGTTAGTTGTTCGCCTGCGATCCAAGGTGAAAACTGACACAAGCGACTTAAGGCCGTCACGCCACGGTTTAGTACTTGGCGTACCTCCCCTTTAACTAATTCAGGAATTTCAGCGCCTGAAAATACATAAGGTATAAAGCGCCTGCTTGGTAGTTCAAAATAAAGCTCTGCAATTTTCATAATTTGACGCACAACCGCACGTTCACCAGCATTTTCTGGATACAGTGGCGTTGCAGGGTAAGTCTCTTCGATAAAGTCACAAATAACACTCGACTCTGAAAGATAAAGGCCGTCAGCTGTTGTGATAGCAGGTACTTTGCCCGCGGGACTGATTGCTAGTAATTCGTCACTACCGCCGTAAAGAAGGTTTTCTTGAAATGGCAGTTGTTTATATAGCAGTACATGTTTTACTAGGTTGTAATAGTTGCTAGCAGCAAAGCCGTGCAAAGTAATCATAAATCAGTTTCCCATTCGTAAGGTGAAGGTTATTTTTTAATGGCCGAAAAAGCACTTAACGCCATTATTACTTGTTTTAATTGGGGTAGATATAGAACTATCTAGGTCAGTAGACGATTAAGTTATTTTTGCGCCAACCTGATTTCACCACTTGGTGGTGAGCTATGTAAGCATTTCCCCGTTAATCTTTCTAATTCAGCTTTAAATTTATCGTATCTCTGTGCCATGCCTGAGTGGCTTGCTTTTCTTATACCTACAAGCGCTATCTATCTTTAGCATATGCCTCAGGGAAATCTGCATTCTTGATGGATGCTTTCCTGTTTCCTGTGTTCGTTGTGGCTTCTTTTGATAACTTGAGCGTTATTAACGGTTGCTAATACGTCGTTAAAACATCGTTTAAAGACGAAAAAACAGTTGGCTTTTGCTCTTTCGTCACTTATTTTGGCCTATGCATGAGGGGCTATAACGTTAATAACAGGATGTGACATGGAGCGTATCGTGAGGGTTTTTAAATTTTTTATTTGGGTTGTGTTTCTGAATGTGGGTAACTATCAATATGCACATTCCTCAGAAACCGACGTCACAGAAACCCACAAACTTATTTCTGGTAATTCACTCAAAATAATCAATAAATATGGCACAAGCATTATCTTCTTTGAATCAGGCGGTACCTTCAAACACTCAGGTAAGGGTGGGGCAAGTAGTACTGGAACATGGCGGGTTACCAAAGATAGTATGTGCGCAACTACGTTACCCCAGCCAACGAGTCCACTAAAGGAATTTTGTCTTCTTCTAAAAGATCGTGACTTTGGCCAGAGTTGGTCTGAACGAGATCCACGGAATGGCGCGATTACGATAACGCTGCTGAAAGGGCATGCTAAATTAGAATAAGCCAGCGTGAGGCTAGCCATAACAAATGGGTAATACGACGCCAAAAACCTGCGGCTTTTTCCGCAATTACCCAAGCCTTATGCATTTACTAAACTCAGAGGATAAATAATGAAGCTCGAAGGATCATGTCATTGTGGTAGCGTCCACTTCAGCGTTTTATCCGACCATCCCTATCCATTTAACCACTGTTATTGCTCTATCTGTCGGAAAACTGCCGGCGGCGGCGGTTTTGCTATTAACCTAGGCGGAAACTTTGAGACACTAAAAGTTGAGGGTGAGAAATATATCAGTGTCTACCAAGCGATTATCAAAAACTCCGAAACCGGAGAAACTCAGGAGAGTCCCGGACAACGGCATTTTTGTAATAAGTGCGGCAGCGCGCTCTGGCAGTGGAACCCGAGATGGCCAGAACTTGTTCACCCATTTGCTTCTGCAATTGATACTGATCTACCTGTACCACCTGAGCGCACTCATATGATGTTGGGCTCAAAAGCGAGTTGGGTTGAACTTTATTGTGGACCACACGACAAATTTTTTAAAGAGTATCCGCAAGAGTCGCTTGCGGATTGGCATTTGCGATTAGGAACTAGGGACCGAAATGCATAACAAGCTCATGCTTGTCGTACACCGCGGAGCCGAGCCGTTAATTGTTCGTTTAATCAGACTCTGGAGTCCATATGAAAATCTCGATAGAAAAAATTATTGATGCACCATTAAATGTGGTTTGGTTGTCTTGGGTCAGCCCTGAAGATATTAAAAATTGGAATTTTGCCACCAGCGACTGGTCTTGCCCATCAGCTCAAGTCGATTTAATGGTAGGCGGCGGATTTAATTATCGAATGCAAGCCAAAGACGGAACAACGGGCTTCGACTTTGAAGGTGAGTTTACGGAAATTAAACCGCTTAAAAGTATCAGCTATAAACTTGCGGATAATCGTGAAGTGACAATCTCATTTACAGAGATTGAAGGCGGTACAAAGTTAATTGAAACATTCGACGCAGAATGTGAAAACACAGGTGAACAGCAGCGACAAGGTTGGTTGATGATCCTCGAAAACTTTAAACAGTATGTTGAAAGTAAAAGCAACTAACATGAAACTAGGCGGCAATAGCTAATTTGTAGCCTTGGTCGTCTCCTACTGCACTCCACCTCTGCACTCCATTTCTGCAGTCCACCTCTGAACATTGAATAGCCCATGACAATTATCTTACTTATACAGGCCACTATTGCTATTTTTTTACGGTTTTCTGCTGCAGCTAACCGCTAAACCGCCCGATTAAATGCAGGATTAGGCGGTATGCTAGCAATTATTGCTATATGCAAAACAATCATCGTACTTCCCATGATTTTTACCACACTCATCATTTTTTCATTTAGATCTCGCCGTTATTTTGTGTTTTCTCGTTAACAAGTTGTATTCATTGCGTTTACTTTGTTGTTGCAGAAAGGTTTCACATTGATAACAAATGATCTGAAATTTTTTATAAGAAGAATAGGTCTATTAAATTGATAAAACAGCGATACCGCTTATACCTATTGTACTTGTTTATGAGAATGTGGATGTTATTTAATTTGTTTTTAACAACCATAGATAAAACAAGAAATAATATTTAAATCAGGAGCATACAAATGAAAAAAGTAAATTTAACGACCGCTTTATTAATTGGCGCATCAGTAGCCGTTTTAAGTACAGGTGCAGTGGCAGGCCCTAATAGCCAATTAAAAATTGCAGAAGGTGCTTCAGCAAAAGTACAAGAGCAATTTGAAGGCTGGTTAGCTGGCGATAAAGTTCGTGGACGTAAAGACAAATGTTATGGCATTGCTCTAGCGGGTGAGAATGATTGTAAAGCAGGTGCAGGTACTAGTTGTGAAGGTACTTCAACTTCAGACTTTCAAGCTAATGCGTGGACATATGCACCGAAAGGCGTATGCGAGTCAATTGTAACTCCAAGTGGAACAGGCTCGCTTGAAGGGTAATAAATTGTGCTCTCCCCAGCATATTGTTGCTGGGGAGGAATTAGGTGCAGGTCTAAGTTTAAAACCTGAACACCTTGACGATATATTAGCTTTACCAGTTAAAAAGCCATCTTCACATCATAATCTTTGGTTTGAAGTGCACACAGAAAACTATTTTGTTGCAGGTGGACCACGATTAAACTATCTGAGAGCGGTTCGTGAAAACTATAATCTCAGTTTTCATGGTGTTGGTGGTTCGCTAGGCTCTGATCATCAAGCCATGTCTGCACATACTAAACGAGTGAAAGCGTTGATTGATGAATTTCAACCGACACTGGTATCTGAGCATGCTGTATGGTCTAAATCAGAGGGTAAATACTTTGCGGATCTCATGCCTTTACCTCGCACTCAAGACGCCCTTCAGTCTTTAATTAATGGTATTGATTGTTACCAGTCAGGTATTGGTCGGTCTATTTTAATTGAAAATCCAAGTAACTATTTAGATTTTATAAGTGATATGGATGAACCTCAATTTTTAGTTGAGGCAGCTAAGCGCTCAGGTTGCGGCTTGCTCATCGATATTAATAATTTATACATCAGCAGTAAAAACACGGGTATTGATGCGTTGAATTACCTGACGCAGATCCCAGCCGACCTCGTCGGAGAAATACATATTGCAGGACACGATCCTGATCCTGCCCTTGGTCAGTCGTTATTAATTGACAGCCATGCTGCAGCGGTAGCACCTCCTGTGTGGACGCTACTGGAGCAAGCTCTAGCCTTATTTGGTCATCGACCTGTACTCGTTGAGCGAGATGCTAATATTCCGGCGTTTGATGAACTGATGAGCGAACGTCAAACAGCGCAAGACTATTTGAATCAATGCGAGTTAAAAAAGAGCTTAAATGCGCCTTATAAAGAATTGGTTCGCTAATGAGTACTCATCAATATATTGATGCTTTTACACGCTATTTACGCAGCGGTGATCCAAGTGCAATGGCGCATTTTTGCGAAAACGCATCACACATTAAGCGTTTGGCTGTGTATCGCAATGGTTTTTATAAAGGCTGCGTTGATGCATTAACGGCTAATTTTCCTATGTGTGAAAAAAAAATGGGTCGTGAGAGTTTTCGAAAAATGGCGCGACTTTATGTTGACCACTTTCCACCAGAGCAAGGCACTTTGGTTGGATATGGAGAAAATTTTCCTGATGTTGTAACTGACTTTATGAGTGGTGCTGCACTCGAAAACAAAGATACCTTGGAACTGACTGTAAGTAAGCAAAGTACAGCCCATTTATACGTGAATTTAACTGATATCGCGCACTTAGATTATGCGTGGTTAATGAGTTTGATGAGTGCCGACTCAAGTGAAATATTAACGGTAGAGTATGTTGCTCAACTCATGGAGCAAGGTAATGAGCTTACCGAGCTTAGTGTCAAGCTCAACCCCAGCGTGTTATTGCTTCGTGTGAATGATGAAGCCTTTGCTGAATGGATTTCGCTAAAAACAAACAGTAATGACGTACTTAGTACGGAATTTTCTACTAGTAATATCGTTATGTTATGGCGTTTGCAAGGTGCAGTACAAGCCCGTTCACTTTCTATCGCAGAGGTCGCACTTATGCAGGCTCTACAAGGGAAGAGTGGGTCGCTCGGTGAGGCTTTCGATGCCGCACTAATGCTAGATGAAAACTTTGAAGTGAGTGATGCTTTTACAGCATGCTTACAAAATGAATTATTAGAAATCGAAAATATTTAGCACAGATTACAAAAATAAATAAGGAATACACATGGGAATGATAAAAAAAATACAACTGCTATACGTGCAGATGGGAGAGCAGCTATCACGGTTTTTAGAGCCTTTGGCGCTGTTTTTTCTGCGCTTTATGGTCGGCAAAGTATTCCTTGATTCGGGATTAAGTAAATGGGATGGCTTTTTACAATTCAATGTTGATAAATATGACCTTTTTAAATACGAATTTTTTTGCCCAGATCCCGTTAGGGCGGGTGCATTACAACTCTGTAATCCAGAAACATTAGATTATGTCGACGGTTCATTCATTGTAAAGGTAATAGAAACACTCGCTGTTGTTGCAGGTGTTGTTGAAGTACTACTGCCAATATTATTAATCATCGGCTTGTTTTCTCGCTTTGCAGCATTAGGCCTTATTGGCATGACAATGTTTATTCAGCTTGCTGTTTTCCCCACATTAGATCATTGGATTAACCCTGCATCCTGGTGGGCTGTTTCATTATTAGTGATTTTTGCTCGTGGACCCGGCTTTTTATCTATTGATAAGTTGCTGGGTTTAGATGCCAAGCGGGCAGCAGCTCATTAACCTTTATGCAGACTTTCGTACGCTAGAGGTAAAATGTAGCCGGCCAAAAGCCGGTTACATTTTAGATTAAGCGTTAAAAATAAACTTATGCAAATTAACTCAATCAATGGTGTTGAGTCACTATAACGTGCTCCATCCTTGATGTTTTCTAATCAAAATATCAAGTCATGCCTAATAGGAGCCCCAATGGAAATAGGATTACTGATTCTTCTTTTTTCAGTTAGCGCTTACTCTATGCTGGCAAAAAAGCTGTCTACAACCATTATCACGGCGCCAATGGTGTTTTTAGGTATTGGTTTTACTGTCGCTCAATTTGGATTGATTGATGTAAGTGATGCGCATGAAACCGTGTACTTAATCGCTGAGATATCGCTAGTTGTCTTGTTATTTTTAGACGCCTCACAAATAAACTTACGTAGGCTAAAAAGGCAAAATACTTGGCCGCTGAGAATGTTATTAATAGGCCTTCCATTAAGTATTTTAATTGGAACTGGCTTTGCTTACTTGTTTTTCCCTGAATGGCCATGGCTAATGTTGGCCTTAATTGCTGCTATTTTAGCACCAACCGATGCGGCTTTAGGTCAAGCTGTTGTTAGCAATGAAAGTGTGCCTACAAACGAGCGACAAAGTTTATCAGTTGAAAGCGGCTTAAATGATGGGCTCGCTTTACCGATTATTCTATTTTTTGCTTGTATAGTTGCTATGGAAACTGGAGCTCAAGAAAAAGAAATATCATGGTTAGTGTTTGGGTTCAGCCAAGTATTTGTCGGTATATTGGTTGGCGTATTTATGGGCTGGTCGAGCGGGCGTTTATTTTTATACACAGAGTCAAAAAAAGTATCATCAAGTGTATATGAGGGAATAGGTGTTTTAGCCCTTACCGGCACATCATATTTAATGGCGACGTTACTGGGTGGAAATGGATTTATTTCAGCGTTTGTTGCTGGTTTAGCGTTTGGTAATATTGTAAAAGGGCATTGTCGATTTATCTATCAATTTACTGAAAGTGAAGGACAAATATTAATATGGACTTCGTTTGTTATTATCGGCCTCGGGCTTCTCCCTTCTGCTATAGGGCATTTAACGCTCCCGGTTGTAGGTTATATTTTAGTCAGTATATTTGTTGTTCGTCCCCTTGCGATTTATTTTTCATTGATAGGTACTAAAGCAAAAACACTGACGCGCGTATTCATGGGTTTTTTTGGTCCAAGAGGTCTAGCAACCGCACTTTTTGCACTTATTATTTCTAAAGATATTTTAGGTGAATACGGTCACTCAATATTGATAGTAGCGATTAATGCCGTATGGATGAGTACGTTAATTCACGGTATTGCGGCGGCGCCTATGGCTAATTGGTACGGTGCTAGAATTAAGGTGTTAAAAACTAAATCAAGAGAGTTAGCGACGCTGAAAAATAAAAAAATATCGTAAGCAATGTTGATGTATAGACGGTCTCGTTAGGTGAAGAGCATTTAGCCATATCAAAGTCAAAACCGAGACGCATAACCGTTGATTGAATTCACCTTGTAATCTGTCGCTCTTTTCCTGAGATCTCTTTCTAATCTTTTATTGATACCACGCGCCGATGACGAGTGGTATTTTTCCCTAATCTTGGAAAAGACAACGTTGCCCTTCTTGATAAACTGCATCAAATAGCGCCATGGATATCTATATTATTGTTTCCGCATAAGTTTATGAGAGGATTTGTTAGAATGAGTTGTTATGTGCAACGCTATAGAGGAACCATCTTTTGCCCGAATTGAAAATAATAGGCCTTTTTATCATTACTGCTTTGGCAGAAATTATAGGTTGTTACCTGCCTTATCTTTGGCTACGCGAGGATAAAACGGTTTGGTTACTGGTGCCGGCTGCTGTCAGTCTTGCTGTATTTGCTTGGTTACTGTCGTTACACCCAACAGCGGCAGGCAGAGTTTATGCTGCTTATGGTGGTGTTTATATTTTTATGGCCATTTTGTGGTTATGGGCTGTCGATGGTATTCGTCCATCTACATGGGATTTTGTGGGCTCTGGCGTGGCACTCTTAGGCATGGCAATTATAACGTTTGCTCCACGGGGCGCATAAAAAATGAATGATGCCGTACCTAACTCACTGAGATAACTACGTCGCTGACGTCTCGCAACAGCGCCTGCACTTGCTCGTCCTCTATGTACTCCCCCCGCTACTAATTTTTTAACCTAACGAGTTTGTCAGTGACACGTATTGACCGTCCGCTTTTGGAGTTGGCCTGTGTTCACCAGTTGAGCTCACAGCACAAAGTCACTAACAACCTATAAAACGTTACGGTTCTTTAATCCATGCATCACATACCTTTGCTTCAAATAACGCATCGAGGTAATCATCTCAAACGCTTACCGACGGTAATTACACACATGTAACTAGCTGATTCTTTGTTAAATGAACAGAACGTCTATACTCAAAAATTAATTTGAAATATCACTGTATTGGGAATTCTACAAATGAATCGAATTTTTGCTGTGGCAATTTGCGCGCTCACCCTGCTTAACGTTGGATGTGCTCAGTCGCAAAAATCATCTGAGAAAAACACAGCTTCTTACTCTTGGCCGGAGGAGCAATGGGACACTTCATCACCTGAAGCTGAAGGTATCGATCCGGTTATGCTTAACCGATTTGTCGAGCAGCTTAAATCAGACAAATACGGACGTGTGAATCATTTTATTCTCATTCGAAATGGACGCATCGTGGTAGACGAGAAAATTAAGCGAGACTATACCGCTATCGCTGCCAATGTAAGCCCAGAAGAAACGATAGGCTTAAATACACGAAATCCCATCTTTGGTTATGAAGATGCGTACTATCACCCATATTATAAGGGAAGCGATCTTCACTCTCTTCAGTCAGTAACAAAAAGCGTGACCTCCATTGCCCTTGGGATCGCAATTGATGCTGGGCATATTCAAGGGGTAAATGCGCCTGTCTCTCCATATTTTGAGGCCTATGAGTTCGACAAGTCCGACTCACGACGGGCTTCGATGACGATTAAAGATTTATTGACAATGCAAAGTGGAATTGAATGGCAGACCGAAGGCGATTACCAAGACCCACTCAATAGCACTGTCGCTCTTGAGAATGCAGATAACTGGATACAATTAATTCTTAACCACCCAATGGAAAGGGAGCCGGGTAAATTCTTTGAGTACAATGACGGGGTAAGCGTGCTTCTCGGTAAAATCGTTCGAGAGGCGACAGGACAAAGGTTGGATAAATGGGCCGAGGAACACCTGTTCGATCCAATCGGGATAGAGTCTTATTACTGGAAAATCACGCCAGATGGCGAGGTCGACAGCATGGGGGGGCTATACCTTTCGGCTCATGACCTAGCGCGAGTCGGGCTTTTGATGTTACGCAATGGAAAGTGGAAGGACAAAAGGGTGGTAAGTCAGAGCTGGGTTCGGCAATCAACAGAGCGACATGTCATCGATCGAGCACCAGATGATGATGAAAGCAATGCTGGGTATGGCTATCAATGGTGGCTACCGAATCCGGTCACTGCCGACACCGTTGCTTTTTCAGCCTTTGGTTTTGGGGGGCAGCGGCTCACAGTCATTCCTGCACTGGACTTGGTCATCGTCTTCAACGGATGGGATTTACACGTCGACTATGGTGCCCCTGAGCGGGCATTGCGTACCGAAGTATTGCCCGATGCAGTGCGTAGATAACAAGCTGCCAGTATGAGTACTTTGAGCCACTATCTTGCGCCACTTATTTAGCCCACGGCAACTTCCCCACGCTGTGCATGAGCCACTACCTCCATATCCATACCTTTGAGGTAGGGGCTTAATACCTATCCCTTCATGTTATCGTCTCGTCAATTAAAGCGTCTGGATAGACTCGTTTGGTGCATGTGATGTTTTTCGATAACAAATTACGTTAGCAATCAAAAGTCAGGGTATCACTGGGCGATGACGAAATTGGTAACAGTTGTTTCGTTGCACTGGCTATGTAAATTTGCTTTATTAACCCGTTAAAAAATGACACATAATAAAGATATCCAAGGTGTGAATGAATGAAAGCAATAGTTTTGATGGCAATGATAAGTCTGTTGGTAGCCTGTACTGCCAGCGATTGGCGCACGGCGTCTCGTGAGCCTGCAGGTCTTGCCCTTGACCCAACAATTGATACCCAAGCGTCGATCGAGGTGTACGCTGCTGATGCGTTTAGTTGGCGAGGTTGGTTTGCTGTGCATACTTGGCTGGCGGTGAAGCAAGAAAACGATCCTGAATACACAGTATATGAAGTGGTTGGTTGGCGGGTAAAAGAGGGTTTACCTGCACTACGAGAATACCAAACTGAAACGCCGGATCGTTTTTGGTACGGGGCAAAGCCGGATAAAGTTTTATCGATTCAAGGGGATAAAGCCGCAGAGCTTATACCCAAAGTCACTGCGGCGGTTAAACGTTACCCTTGGGCTAACGAATACACCTTATTTCCAGGGCCAAATAGCAATACCTTTCCAGCTTGGGTTGGCTTGCAAGTACCTGAGCTAGAACTGGAAATGCCGTTTAGGGCGATTGGCAGTAGTTACGCCGATTAGCAGGTTTTTAATTGGGGGGATCAATGTCCGCGAAGCCAAACATGCAGGCTTCGCGGGGCACTTTTATTCTTCAAGGTGTTTAAGGGGCCTTTAGCTGCGACGTAAATGCATCGAGTATGTCGCTAGCACTTGCACTGTAAACATCTTGGTCCATCACATATTCCAGTACCCGTTCAAGGGCAGCTATGCGATGGGGTTGACCTAACATCCAAGGATGAATATTCAAACTTAAAATGCGCCCACCTTGCTCGTTTGCCTCTTTGAGCAAATAGTCACAGGCATCGATCATTTGCTCAGCGTAGGCCTCTTCACTGTGCAGGTTGTTGAGCATGATAAAGGTATCGTCTAATTCATTAGATAAGGGCATGGCCCATAAATTACCTTGTTGGGTGTTAAAAGTGTAAGGCATGTCGTCGTTCACCCAATCACAAAAATATCTCACACCGTTGGCTGCTAATAGTTCTGGGGTATTCTCACTCTCATTGCGCCCAGGGCTTAACCAGCCGGTGACGTTTTGCTCAGTCAACTCGCGCAATTGCGTCAATGAATCTTGCACTAATTGGGCTTCTATTTGCTTGTCTTGGCCGCCATAGTGCAGGGCGTCCATGTGCATGCCGTGGCACATCACTTCATTGCCACGCTCTTTTATCGTATTAAGCAGGTAAGGGTTACGTTTGGCCAGTTCTGTGTTCATGGCAAAGGTCGGCGTGACGCCGTATTTGTCGAACGCTTTTAAAAAACGAAAAATACCCACGCGATTACCGTAATCACGCAAACTAAAATGGCGTAAATCAGGGTAGGGCATGGTCATGCCGCCTTGAATTTTAAACGGTTCACCTTTTTGATCCAGCGGGAAGAACTGCAGTGGCACATTTACCCATAGCGCAAGTTTTTTGCCCCCGGGCCAAGTAACGGCAGGTCGATCGCTGAGCATTGACCAGTCATAACGGTCGTGATCCATGCCGTGACTGCGATGGGCGTATTCAAGGTATGTTTTATCCAATGCCATTATATTGCCGTCCTTTTGTGTGCAGCCCCTTTTTGCGCGATATCTGCTTTTGCCTGCTCGTAGTAATGCTCTAGGTAGTAATCGGCAATCTCTTTGCCTGTGGTGATCCACACATCATCGTGACTGGTGATGTAATCTAGGGCTTCTTCATAGGCTTTCATTCTATGTGGGCAAGATACCTGATAATTATGGGTTGGAATGCACATGATAGTGCCTGACTCGTCACCCTCTGCGTAAAGTCGGTCAAAGTTGTTTTTCAGCATTTGGCCGTAGCGTCTGGGTTCAATTTTATTCACCACAAAGGCGATAGTGTCGTTCATTTCTAGTGAATAAGGGATTGAAACAAACGGCTTGTTGCTGCGGGTGTGGATTGGTGTGGGTTGATCGTCATGAAACAGATCGCAGGTATAAATACCCCCTTCATTGCCAAATAACTCAGTGCCTACTTCGGCGAATAAATCCAAGGTCAGCTCAGAGTGCGACAAAGCAGGCGCTAAATAACCGGCACATTTTTGGCCTGTGTACTGATAAATGCTGTCCATGGAATCCTTGATCATGTCACGCTCTTGTTGCTCTGACATGCCGTAGGTGTAGCGAGTATTGTAAATACCATGGCTAAAAAATTCCCAGCCACGTTCTTTGCACATCTGAATAATTTCAGGGTGATGATCGCACAGGGCAGTCGATAACGAAATTGAGCCGCGAATACCGTATTTGTCCAATAAATCCATCTGTCTTTTATGGCCCACACGATTGCCGTAGTCCCGAATACTATAACCTTGTGTGGCAGGGTACGGCTGAGGCCAAGCCTTTCGTGACGGGTTCACCGGCGGGTTAAGTTCATAAAACTCTATATTGGGAGCAACCCAAAACGCCATTTTTTTGCCGCCGGGCCAACGAATTTTCGGGCGATTTTCGTAGGGCCAATAATCGTAAAATCCGGGATCGCTTTTCATCTTTCGTTACCTCTTTGCTACTGAGTGGCTATTTCGCGCTTTGCTGGGTTAACCATTGATTAACTTCATCAAGGGTCAGTACGTCTGCGTATTTCAACGACAAATCCGTTAGGTTGGCATAATGGTAGCTCTCGTGTTTATCCGCTACGCACTCCTCAGGCACTATGGTGCGATAACCACGAGACAAGGAATCAACGGCCGTGGCACGAATACAACCTGAAGTAGACCCGCCAGTAAGAATGACCGTATCCACTTGATGCCAAACCAACAATGACTGTAGCTGTGTTTCAAAAAATGCTGAGGGCATTTTCTTTAAATACACCACGTCTTTGACGTAGTCGATTTCAAGACGGTCATCAAACTCACTGCGCCGAGAATCGAACTTGATATTCTGCAATGAATCAGGCGTGTCGGTACGGGTACCCCAAATACCGGCGTCTTCGGCACCTTCCATGTAGGCAACGTGTGTCCACACGACAGGCCAGCCTAAAGCACGAAACGTTTTTGACATCTCGTTAATATATTCCATTTGACGCGGATCGGTTTCATAAGCAGTAGCAAATTCATCTTTGCAGGTATAGGCCTTTTGCGGGTCAATATTCACCAATACCGCTTTATTGCCAAAGCCAAAACGCTTACGCGCTGGGTTGTTTTTCACCTCGTTGTATATTTCTTTTGCGGTCTTAGTGGTTGTTTGCATCGGTTTACCTTCAAATCTTTGATAATTGTCATAGGTTTTATGGCTGATATTGACAACAATTTAACCTTGAATTGCGTTAGCTTTTGGTGCACTTTATAGTGAATGTGCTATTGATATAACAATTGTATTTATAACTTAGTTTTAGCACAGCTTGCAAATATAATTGCTGGCCAAATTGACATCGGCCAATTACTGAATGCTTTTTAAGTGATAAAAGATAATCAACAAGCTGACAGACTTACCCATACAGATAAGGCGAACCCATACATGAAGCACAGAACGATTCGCGGGACGATCCAATATACCAGCAAAAAGCCCGAAAAATTTGGCCAAGAACGAGGACGAGAATTTTTCACCCTCACCACCCAGTCTGATGGCGTACAAGTGATGCATGCCCACTGTGAAATAGACGACGAGCCCAATGTTGTGCGTGATGTAGTGCAATCAATGCGTCAGGATTGCAGCCCGATTGATTGTAGTGTGCGTTTATCTGTGGGTGACAAATACGAAGGCAGCGGCTGGATCCGCGTGACCGATACCTATGCTGAATGTGAAACCCACAATCAGCGCGATGGGCGTATTACCCAGCGAATTGAGCTTGATAGCCCAGTAAAGTGGTTACAATCGCACCCCATAGTGGGCGATGGCATTTTAATGAAGTTGTATGATTTATCCCAAGGGCCGGGTAAAACGTTCTTCCCTGATATTATGCTTACCTCGCCGGATCATCGCGGGGCGACCGGGCCCATGTTATTTAAACTGAATGGGTTAGGTATTCAATATGTAGGCGAAGAAGAGATTGTCATTCAAGCGGGTAAGTTTAGGGCACGTCACTTTCAAGTCGTGGATACCGCAGGTAACTTACCGGAAGAACATCCGCCTTATAATTTATGGGTGACGGCTGATGACGATTATCTGTTGCTCAAGGCCGGTGTCGACGGTTACATGCAAACCCATTATGAATTAACCGAATACCAAATTATTGGAGGTGAGTGATGAGCGATACTAACGCTTTACCCTCGTGGGATGTGCTCACCAAACACGATGTGTTTCCGGCGGCGAGTCACGATGAAGTGGCCCGGCTTAACTTTTTGACTCATCTTAATGTGCACCTCAGCAGCCAAATATTGCCTGGAGTAAGAACTGCTTTTGATAAGCAGGTCAAACCTGAGATCATCGCGCAAACGGGTAAGTCGCCCACGTCGCGCCATGAAGTGCGTAAACACATGCTGAACAACGGCTATTTTCAAATGTGGAGTGCGCTGCGCCGCAATACCATGGAAATGCGCCATCAAGCGGCCCGAGCACAAGTGCTTGGTCAAATTGATGACATAGTCGATAAGGTTAATAAGGCCTGCGAAAATGATGCAAATATACAACTTGATAGTAGCGTGGGCATTCCGCCAAACGTAGGCTCAGTCGACATTCATTGCCAGCCGGGTTGTTATTACCAAGAGTATTTTGAGGACGACGTAACCGTCGCTGCCAGCTATGATGTGGGTTTGTTTGTGACCACCGCAGGCTTACTTGGTGCACTGAGTGACGGAGGCGGGCAGGGGATTGCCAACTGGCTTAAAACTCAGCATCCAGACTTTTCGCCTAAGCGTATTTTAGATATTGGTTGCACAGTGGGGCACAATGCGTTGCCCTTAGCGGAGCATTTCCCCGATGCACAGGTGGTAGCCGTTGATGTGGCGCGCCCCAGTTTGCGCTACGCCCATGCTAGAGCGAAATCGTTAGGCGTAAACAATATTCAATTTGTGCAAGCGAATGCCGAAGATTTAAGCCAATACGATGATGGTTCGTTCGATTTGATTACAACATCGATGTTTTTGCATGAATTATCTCATCAATCTATGCCTAAAATATTAAAAAACATTCAACGCTTGTTAGCGGATGGCGGCTTGAATTTACACCTTGAGCAACCGCAATACGCAGGCATGGATGTTTATCAGCAGTTTATTCGCGACTGGGACACTTATTTTAATAACGAACCTTATTGGGGCCCCATGCACGAGCTGGATTTGCCGAAAGTGTTCACTGAATGTGGTTTCGACTCCAACGATTTGTTTGATGTAGGCGTGGTATCTAAAGTAGACGAAAAGATTTTTGGAAAACCAAAAACAGATGGCGAAGACTACGGGCGTTCACCCGTGTGGAACGCATTGGGTTTATGGAAAGGCCAGCACGCAAAAAAGAGTGAGAATGCAGCATGAGTGAGTCAAAAAAAAATCTGACACAAAGTGAAAAAATCAATCTAGCAGGCAGCAAAGCCAAAGGTCAGCGTCCTTACTTTTTAGCCGATAAACAAACTGAGCAAGCACTGTCAGTCGCCATGACCTTAGCCATGGAATTGTCTGTGACCAAAGAGCGTTTGGCCTCTCTTGAGTGCATGCTGGTGGATAAAGGCCTGATTGAAAAAGGTCAGCTCGATCACTACCAACCAAGCAAAGAAGAGGTGGCTAAACGCAGTCTCGAAACTCAAGCCTATCTAGCGCGTGTGTTACGGATGATGCAGCAAGATAAAGAAGAGTTAGAGAATAATGATCCTGATATGCAAACGGTACAGGATGAGCTGACGAAATGGTGAACTAAAACCGCTGCACTAAAAGCACTGCACTGTTACACGCACTTGGCAGGGTTTTGTTGTCCGGCATTTCAGCCTCAAAAATATATCGAAGCTCAGAAAAGGCACCGAAGGGTCACAGAAAAAGACACTACACAAAATGCCAACAGCAGGGTAATAGGCGCACGGCGAACCGTTAAGCCACTGCTGGCTGAAACCAATATCGCCAACGAGTATTCTATCATCGCTAACGGACGCTCTGTGCGCGATTACCGCTAAGCGCGCTTCTTCATCGCCTGTCATCTTCCTAGGTATCTCTTAATCATATACAATCCTCGCCCGTTTAATATCGGGTTAACGAGAACACTCAACGATTAAAAATATACCTTATCGGCTGGTTCTAGACTAATGACTCGTTGATCACGTAATAGCTTTTTGAAAATACGCACCAAGGATACACAATGATTCGCGCTGTAATCACGACTGCTCTATGTATGGCCTCTACCTTCTCAATATCTTCTTATAGTGCAGTGCCTGCTGAAAAAAACCTTGAAAGCGAGGTTGGGAAAGGCGTTGATAAAGCGGCTGAAAAGAACCTTGAAAAAATTACCATTGAAGGCGCAGCCACAGCGAATGAATCACCTGTTGGCACTTTTAATTCGCCCATTTCTAATTTGGAATACGATCCCAGAGTCGATCTTCAATCTAGAAACATGGCTGAAGCCCAGGCCGACGTGACGATCCGCGGTGGTATATTCGAAAACACAGGCTTTAGCGTGGGAAGTGCAACCCTTATCGATCCACAAACAGGGCATTATTTTGCAGAAATTCCTATTGCACCAGAAATGCTCAGTGCACCCGCTATTTTAACCGGCGTAGATAATTCACTTTACGGTACAAATAGCTCGGTGGGTTCGGTTGCCTATAAATGGCGACCTATTCAAACCGCAGGCAGTGTTTCATTAGGTGTGGGCAACAATAGCTTTAATATGCAAAGGGTTCACAACGCTATTACTTGGTCTCTTGATGGATCGCCCGAATGGAGCGCAGGCGTTGAAGGTGAGTACTCGCGCTCTGAAAGCGATGGAACCATAGAAAATGGTGATCACAGTTTCGAGCGGGCATCTGGGCGGGTACAGCTAATAAGTGACACCTCGCAAACGGATGTGTTTTTCGGCTATCAAGATAAGTTCTTTGGGTGGCCTAACTTATATACCCCCTTTAACGTGAACGAGACCGAGGACTTACAAACCCGTTTGTTGATGTTTAATCACCAGCAGCAATATGCCCAAGATAGCTCCTTTGAAGTGTCGGCTTATTATCGAAAGAACAATGATCACTACGTTTTTTCACGGGAAAATCCAGAGAGCTTTCAAGCGTTTCACGAAACCAAGGTAAAATCAGTCGCGGTGTCTGGTCGCCATGGCGTTGATGCAAAACTTGCCGTGAACTACGCTGCACAGTTCACGGCTGATGATATTGAATCCACGACCCTTGAAAACAACTTTACCTCGCGGGATTACTATAAGTTAAGCGTCGTGCCCGAATACGCCATTGCCTTGAAAGACAATGAGCACATAACACTTCGTTTAGGAGCTGCGTACGACGATACCAATCGCGATGATTCAAGCGTATCAGTGATAAGCGATATTGTTTGGCACAAGGTAAACACAGACAAGTCTACACGCACGGTTAATTTTTCCTATTCTGAAGCCACACAAGTGGCAGGGTATACTGCGATTGGCGGAAGTACGTCAAGCGGCCTTTTTAGAAGTAATGACACACTTGAGCGAGAAACGAGCAAAAACTTGGAATTGGGTGTTTCATTAGATGAAGCCACGTGGCGCGTAGACTCAGCGGTGTTTTACCGCTGGGATAACGAGCTAACCGACTGGACTTACAGCTTCGACTCTACATCTGCGCGAGTGGCAAATCCGGTAGATATCGAAACCATAGGGGTTGAATTTATCGCTATTAAGCGCTTAGAAAACGCTGATGTAGTAACAAGCTATACCTATCTTGATAAATCCGAAAACTACCGGGATGAGAATATAGATGCGAGCTTCTACGCGTTAAACTATCCTCCGCACCGCTTCACACTCGGGGTGATTTGGTATCCTGTGGAATCGCTTGAATTAAGAGTAGACAATGAATGGCGTAAACAAGAAGAGAACGCGTTGAGAAAGGGTCACGATACCGCGTTTTTCACGCATGTTACGCTGACCTATTCGCCGCCGCAGTTTGAAGGCTTAAATGTTGTGCTTGCTGTCGATAATCTGTGGGACGAATCTTTTGAAGAAATTCCCGGCACTCCGGGGCGTTCAGATCAACTATCTGCTACTGCCACCTATTTCTGGTAACAAGAGGGAATAACACATGCTGAGCCTTACCGTCTCGGCAAATTCGGCAGTGTTTATATTGGGCGTAAGTAATTTTAATGATAAGTAACTTTGCTAAGGATTAACTTTGGTGAATAGCAACAACAGCACTGGTCGAGATCTCGAAACTGCAGCGACTTCAGGTAATGGTTCACCTTCTTGCCTTGAAGACTTTGTGGGAGCATGGCAGCTTAACAGGCAGATCCTGCAAAGTAGTGGTGAAGCGTTTCTATTCAAGGGGCAGGCTAACTTCACGTGGTCAGATTCTCATTTGCTTTACCATGAATCTGGCTTGGTCACCGCGCCAGATGGAAGGGCACTGCAAGCTGAACGCACCTATTTGTGGCGACAGCAAGCAAGCGGCAAAATTGACGTGTTATTTGATGATAACCGATATTTTCATACCTTTAGTACGGCTGAACCTAGAGCGGAGCACCTGTGTGGCGACGATCATTATGTGGTGAATTATGTGATTGATCATTGGCCGAGGTGGGAGTCCACATGGCAGGTAACAGGCCCACGAAAAGACTATAAGATGATAAGCCTCTATCAACGGGCATAACGTGTTTTATGCCTAATTGAAAATGCATTCTCAGGCTAATACGTGCTTACCTGCCAATTTACAGCGCATCTATTGTACTGCGCTTTTGTGATAACCACAGCGCAATGCCAATAATGAAACCACCCAGTGCAAGCCGACTATAATCTGTGTCTATTTGCCAAAGCACAAGATTGACAATCAGCCCTGCGGGTATCAGTGCATTATTCATAATGGCCAACGTACCTGCCGATACCTTCAGAGCGCCTTGATTCCAAAAGTAGTAACCGAGTCCAGATGCCATCACGCCTAACCATAACAGCACGCCCCACTGTGTTGTAGTTTGAGGTAATTGACTTGCATTTCCGAACATAAAGAAGGCGGGCAAGGCTACAGCAAGGGCGCCAAGGTAGAACCACGCGAATATATTATGATTAGAAATGGATGGTTGGAATGTGGATGCCAGTTTTCGGTAGCCGACCTGACCAAGCGCGAAGCAAAGGTTAGCTCCTTGCACAATGAAAAAACCTGTCCAGAAGTGCTCACTGATGCCCTCAAAACGAATGACTGCCGCGCCAACAGTGGCAATTAGCGCACACAACATATGAAAAGGGGTGAACCGCTTGAATAGCGCATCGTTGAGCATAGTCACATAAAGTGGGGTGAAAATAGTAAACAGGAGTACTTCCGGTACAGATAGATAAAGAAATGAGTGGTAGAAAAAGATGTACATCATACCTAGCTGTAATGCGCCTAAACAGGCGAGAGCAAGCTTTTGCTTGGCGCTCAGTAGCGAAATATTCAGAAAGGGTAAGAACAGGAGAGACGCGAGTAATACTCGAGTAAGAACAGAAAAGTAGCTATCTACGGCGCCCGCCAAATACTCACCTATTAAAGAAAACGAAAATGCCCATAAAACGGTGACGGCGACTAAATAAAACACGCGAGACTCTTTTGCAAAATTGTGTGCGCGCTAAAGTATTGCATCGCGCCGGTTTAATCAAGATTGCTGTTTGATTATGGTTTAGAAACACAGAGGTTAGTCATCCCGTGTAAGCAAGGTTATTCATCACCTTGGGATGGCAGCAAATCACCGTACCTTTTTTCATTGGTGGTGTGTATAACCTTTTCTATATAGTCTAGAAAGACTTTGATTCGCTTGGGAGTCAGTCTTCCCGAAGGACGTACTGCCCAAATTCGGGTTGCTGGCCACGCTTTGTAACTCGGCAACACTCTCCTTACACGGCCAGCTCGTAAAGCAGGCCCTACGTGCCACAATGAGCCTAAGCCAATACCAACACCCGCTTGAACTAGGTCGTCAATCGCATCTCCCGAGTTGACCTTTATGGGCCCATTTACCGCTACATTATGAATAGCACCATGGTTATCTTTAAATTGCCAATGATTAAGTTTTGCAAATGGAATACAGGTATGGTCGGCGAGTTCTGCTGGTGTTTGCGGTTCTCCAGCGCGACTAAGATACTCTGGGGAAGCGACAAGGAACATTGGATTATCCGCAATACGTTTAGCCAATATACTGGACGATTGTAATTCGCCCATTCGAAAAGCAATGTTGTAACCCTGCTCAACAATATCAACGGTTTTATCTGTGAAGTCGATTTCAATCTCTAATTTGGGGTGGCGTCGCAGCAGTTCAGGAATAAAAGGCACTATGTATAATCGTGCGTAGGCTGCGGAAACGGTCAGACGAATGCGGCCTTGAATATCATTATCTTTCCCCTTAAAAGCATTTCTGGTCTCTTCAACATCATCCAGAATACGTTTTGCGTGTTCCAAAAAAAGCAAACCTTCATGGGTGGGAGTAACGCGCACCTTGACGTCAAGTAGTGATGTGGTCTGGCCTGATGCCGTCAATTTTGGTCCCGATGGTTACCTGTACACAGCGGCAACACAAATATGGTTGTCTGCACCTTTAAATCAAGGAGAAGACACCAATAAAGCGCCCTATCTAGTTTATCGTTTTAAACCAGAAGGTGAGCCACTTATCGGAAGGTAGTGGCTCAATGGCGAAGAAACTGCGATAACATATTTTTGTTAACACAGGCACTGTCAAAACGGTAAAAGTATTGAGCTTTTGTTCGATTAAAAAGTTAGATTAAAAAGGTTAGATATGTGCAGTGTCTGTATTTCGTTGCTATATCGAGGCCTCAAAACGGGAATTGTCTTTACGCTCGTATACTTCGATATCTCAGGGAAAATTGCGGGTTTTCATTCTCGATGAAGGAGTGTTTTTTTACCAGAAAAAATTAATTTTAGAGAAAATCGTGTAAGATATAAATATAATGCAGAGTGCTGTTATCGGTTTGTTTTTTGGCGAAATGCCGATTTTATGAAAACCAAATTAAATAACGCTATGCATGTTTCTATCATTGTTTCCGCTTTAATTTATGAGGGGATTCGTTAAAAGAAAGCGTTAAATAGATCAGTCTAGAATGGAGTCTGTAAGTAATATGAATGGAAAAATTAGTCAGTGGAAAGATGATAAAGGTTTTGGTTTTATCACATCGGACGATGGTCAAAAAATATTTTTCCATATTTCTAGTCTTACTACGCGAGATCGCAGACCTGAGATTGGGGATTTAGTGATATTTACTGCGCAAACCGACAAGCAAAATAGATTGAAAGCATCAAAGGTTGCGATTGAAGGTTTATCTAAAACGAGTCAATACCAGCGTCACAATAAAGTAGAGCCTAAGACAAAAAATGGCTTTGATTACCTATTAATGTTTGCTCTGTCCACGTTAGCGCTACTTGCCGCGTACACCTATTTTAAATTAAATAGCATCGAAGACGCCATCGTATTTGGAGCCTGTAACAGATTCTGTGTAACTGCCATTTAATTAATGTGTTTTTCGAGGCGGTCCCCGAACTCGATAATAAAGCGAACCATCGCCTGCCGCCAGTTATGAATTGGCATAGACCATTTCTTTGA